>ERZ761607.88-NODE-88-length-207047-cov-9.448003_pt1 | contig 207047 bp, 182 predicted proteins | sample MGYA00511164_ERZ761607 | MGnify/ENA primary metagenome ERZ761607 (study PRJEB28899, sample SAMN02445080) | bioreactor sludge metagenome | biome: EBPR sludge | place: Australia: Brisbane, Thorneside Wastewater Treatment Plant | collected 2011-06-22 ... | reverse complement strand
CCGCCGGGTGGAGATCGAAGCCGTGGACGTCCTCTCCTTGCGCAGCTTCGCCCCCCGCGACCGCCTGGTCCGGCCCCTGGGCTGGAAGTTCGACCTCGGCTACCTCCAGCAGCCCATGGGCGAGGACGGCAAGCGCCGGCCCCACGCCCGCATGGAGACCGGCCTCGGCGGCGCCCCCAAGCCCCCCGCCAAACAACCCGGCCTGCCGATTCCCTTGCCCCCACCGCTGGGCCGGCTCCCTTTCGCCCCGGTCGCGGCCGTGGCCGAGATCGGCGCGCTCTCCGCCGCCCACCACGACCAGGCCCAGTCGCTCCTCGAATCCATCCCCCCCGCTCTCCGCGACGCCGCGCATGATGCCGTGCTCGCGCCGGCCTTGGTTTACAGCCTGCTGTTCGGCGACGCCGGCGCCCGTGAACTTGTGACGAAACATGACGGTGCTTCGGCCGCCGACCACGCCACCCGCCTTCAGCCGGCGACAGCCGCGCTTCCACCCGCGGCCCGGCTGCCCCTGCTCCAACTCGCCTTCCCGGTGCTGAGCACGCTCGATCCCGCCGCCCGCGACCGCTTCGTCACCACCCTGGATGAACTGGTCCACGCCGACACCAAGGTCAGCCCCTTCGAGTTCGCGCTGCAAAAAATGCTGCTGCACCAGCTCAAGCTCGCCGGCGCTCCGCAGGCGCGGGTGGATTTTCACGCCTTTCAGGCCGTCGCCGAGGACATCGCCGTGGTGCTTTCAACCTTGGCGCGGGCCGGCCAGCAGGACGGGCCCACGGTGGCCGGCGCCTTTCTGGCCGGTGCCGCCCAACTGCCCCTGATTCGGCAAAACCTTGCCCTTCAGCCCGCCGGCACCGGGGACCTCACCCCGCTGGATCGCGCACTCGACCGGCTCGCGGTGAGTTCGCTGCCCATCAAAAAGCGCCTGCTCCTGGCCGCCGCCCATGTCATCGGTCACGACGGCACCGTGACGGTCGAAGAGGGTGAACTTTTGCGCGCAATCGCGGTCACGCTGGACTGCCCGATGCCGGTGCTCGGAACCGCCTGAGACAGTCCGCCGGCGATCGCGCCCCCGTCATGACTCCTTATCCAGTTCCGCCCAACGAATCCCACCGCCTCGCCGCCCTCCGCGACTACGATATCCTCGATACCCCCGCGGAGAAGGAATATGACGACCTCGTGGCGCTGGCCGCGGAAATCTGCGGCACGCCGCTCGCCGCCATCACCCTCATCGACGAGACCCGCCAGTGGTTCAAGGCCCGCGTCGGCATCGCCGACACCGAGTCGCCCCGCGAACTGGCCTTTTGCGCCCATGCCATCGCCGAGCCGGAACGCGACTTGTTCATCGTGCCGGATGCGCAGCAGGACCGGCGCTTCGCCGGCTACGCCAACGTCACCGGCGATCCCCATATCCGTTTCTACGCCGGTGCCCCGCTCGTGACCCGCGACGGTCACGCCCTCGGCGCGCTCTGCGTCGTGGATCGGCAGCCGCGCGAGCTTGCACCGGAGCAGTTGCGCGCGCTCGGCATCCTGCGCCGTCACGTCGTCAACGCGCTGGAGTTGCGCCGGCTCGTGCATGAACAGACGCAGACCATCACGCAGTTGCACGCCACCCGGCACGCCCTCGAAACCGCCCGGCGCGAAGCCGAGGCCGCCACCGAGGCCAAGAGCCGTTTCCTGGCGACCATGAGCCATGAGATCCGCACGCCGCTCAACGCCATGCTCGGCATGACGACGCTGCTGCGCACCACCCCGCTCAATCCGGAACAGGCGGACAGCACCGAGACCATCCGCACCAGCGGCGAGATGTTGCTCACCCTGATCAACGACATCCTGGACTTTTCCAAGATTGAGTCCGGCCGGCTCGATCTCGAGCAACAGCCCTTCGCGCTCAACGCCTGCATCGACCGCGCCTTCGATCTCGTGGCCTCGCATGCCCGCCAGAAGGAACTCCGCCTCACCCGGGCGCTGACCTCCGGCGTCCCGCCCGTGATCGTCGGCGACGAGGTCCGCCTGCGCCAGATCATCCTCAACCTGCTTTCAAACGCGGTGAAGTTCACCCAGCAGGGCGGAGTCGCGTTGCGCGTGGATTCCGCGCCCCGGCCCGACGGCCGCCATGAACTGCACTTCGCCGTGAGCGACACCGGCATCGGCATCCCCGCCGACCGGATCGACCGGCTCTTCCAGCTTTACGCCCAGGCCGATATCTCCACCACCCGTCATTTCGGCGGCACCGGCCTCGGCCTCGCCATCAGCAAGCGCCTCGTCGAGCTGATGGGCGGCCGCATGTGGGTCGAGAGCACTGCCGGCGCCGGTTCCACCTTCAGCTTCACGCTCATCACCGCGGCCGGCCGCTCTGCCGCCGCCGCGCCAACGCCCGGGAAACTGGATCCCGGATTCGCCGCCCGGCATCCCGCGCGCGTGCTGGTCGCCGACGACAATCCCCTCAACCGCAAGGTCGCCATGCGGCTGCTGGAGAACCTCGGCTACCGGCCCGAGGCCGCCTTCGACGGCGAGGCCGCTCTCGCCCACGTGCAGCAACAGTCCTGCGATGTGATCCTGATGGACGACGAGATGCCCGGGCTCACCGGGCCCGCCGCCACCGCCGAGATCCGACGGCAAATCCCGCCTGAAAAACAGCCCGTGATCGTCGCGCTCACCGCCCACGCCCTCGTCGGCGACCGCGAACGCTACCTCGCCGCCGGGATGGATGAATACCTCACAAAGCCGCTGCGGGTGGAGCACCTCACGGCCCTCCTCGCACGTTTGCCCGCACTTAAGACAGAACTCCAGTCCCGGCTGTGCCGTTGAAAACAGGGTTGCCGGCGGCCCCGCGTTGCTCCGCGCTTAGGGCCCATGGCCATCGACCCCTCCACCTTCAAACAGCCCTTGCGTCCTACACCCGCGGCCCGCGCCGCCCTCTCCCGCTGGCGTGCCGCCCGCTTCGGGCTCTTCATCCACTGGGGCCTCTACGCCATTCCCGCTGGCGTGTGGCGCGGCAAGCGCGTGCCCTACATCGGCGAGTGGCTGATGTTTCGCGAAAAAATCCCCGTCGCCACTTACGCGAAATTCGCCGCGCGCTTTCACCCCCGCCACTTTGACGCCGCCGCCATCGTCCGGCTCGCGCGCGAGGCCGGCCAGCGTTACCTCGTCATCACTGCCAAGCACCACGACGGCTTCGCGATGTATGACTCGCCGTCCAACCCCTACAACGTCGTCGCCGCCACCCCGTGGGCGCACGACCCGATGCGCGATCTCGCCCGCGAATGCAAAAAACAGGGCGTCACGCTCTGCTTCTACTACTCGCAGGACCTCGACTGGCACCACCCCGACGGCGCGTGGAACACCTGGGACTACGACGTCAAAAAGAAGAACACCGACCGTTACCTGCGCGAAAAAGTTTACCCGCAGCTCCGCGAATTGCTCACGAACTACGGTCCCGTCGGGCTCATCTGGTTCGACACCCCGCTCACGATTTCCCGCGCCCAGTCCGCCGCCATCCGCCGTTTCGTGAAGAAAATCCAGCCCGGCTGCCTGGTCTCCGGCCGCATCGGCCACGGCCTCGGCGATTACGGCATTCCCCGCGACAACCAGATGCCCCCCGGCCGGCTCCGGGGCGACTGGGAGGTCTGCGCCACGCTCAACCACACCTGGGGCTTCAAACGGCACGACCACGAGTGGAAATCCGCGCCCAACCTCATCCGCACGCTCGTCGAGTCCGCCAGCAAGAACGCCAACTACCTCCTCAACATCGGGCCCGACGCCGACGGCCGGGTGCCCGCACCCAGCGTGGCCCGGCTCCGCGCCGTCGGCCGCTGGCTCCAGGCCAATGGCGAGAGCATCTACGGCACCGCCCCCTCGCCGTTCACCCACGATTTTCCCTGGGGCCGCATCACCACCAAGGGCCGCACGCTCTACCTGCACTTTTTCTCCAAACCGCCCCGCCACTTTGAGCTGCGCGGCTTGAAGACCAAGGTCCGCGGCGCCGCCCCGCTGCTCGCCCCCGCCCAAAAGCTGCCCTGCACCCAAACACACGATGCGGCCACCGGCATGCCCGTGCTCCAGATCGACACCGCCAAGCTCCCCTTCAAAGCACCGGTCACCGTGCTCACGCTCACCCTGGCCGGCACTCCCGTGGTCCAGCCAAGCCCCATCCAGGAGCCGGACGGCGTCCTCAGCCTGCTGACGGCCGAGGCCCGCCCCCGTGCCGACCGCGGCCGGCCGGAGCTGCGGATCACCCCGCTCGGCTTCACCAGCGGTTGGAAGCGGACGACCGACCGGCTCGACTGGACCGCCACTGTGCTCACGCCGGGCCGCTTCACCGTGGAGGTCGTCACCACGCACCAGCACCTGGAGCCTTGGAGCGGTGGTCACACCGCCCGCGTCGAAATCAACGGTCGGTCGCTGCGCAAAAAAATCACCCGCGACGCCGAGCTCGATTACACGCAGAAGGCCTATTTCCCGCGCATCATCACACGGCTGGGACAGATCGAGGTGAAGCGGCCCGGCCCGCTGAAGGCCCGGCTATATCTGGACAAAATTTTGCCACCGCCGAAGGACAAGCCGCTCTGGGACGACCTCAGCCCGCTGATCGTGCAGGTGCGGCTCGTGCCGGCCTGAACACGAATCAGTGAAGATAAGTGCGCATCAAAGCCGCTTGGATCAAACCGTGGCCATCGCACCGGGGCGCGGTAGCGCCGGTAGGGTTCGCTCTCCGAGCGGACCGCGGCCATGACATTTTGAAACCGCAGAGTGGTTCACTTTCATTCCTTTCGCCTGACCTCATGCCGCCCACGGACCGCCACGCCCTGATCGAGGATCACCTCCTGATCGAAAATCCGCAGGAGCGCCTCGCCGCCGTCGTGGACCGCGCCCGTCGCCGCCCGTCGCTTTCCGCCGCTGAGCGCACCGAGGCCCACCGCGTCCCCGGCTGCGTCTCGCAGGTCTGGCTCGTCGGCGAGTTCCGCGACGGTCGCTGCCACTTCCGCTGCGATGCCGACGGCCCGCTCGTGAAAGGCCTCGTCGCCTTCCTCTGCGATTATTTTTCCGGCGCCACCCCCGCTGAGATCCTCGCCGACGCCACCGACCCCCTCGCCGCGCTCGATCTCCTCAAAAACCTATCCCCCACCCGGCAAAACGGCCTCGCCGCCGTGCGGAGAGCCATTTCGACCATCGCCAAAAATCATCCGCCAGGATGACCCTCCACGACGCCCACAACCACCTGCACGACGAGTGGCTCCTGCCGCACCTCAACCGCATCGCCGCGGACCTCGCGGACGCCGTCATTGCGGGCGCGGTGGTCAACGGCACCACGCCGGACGACTGGCCTGCTGTGTCCGCCCTCGCCACCCGGTTTGCCTGGGTCATCCCGAGCTACGGCGTGCACCCGTGGGACTGCGGCAACCGTCCCGCCGACTGGCTGGATCGATTGGAAGCACGCCTGGCCGCCGAACCGCGGGCCCACGTTGGGGAGATCGGGCTCGACCGCTGGATCCTCGACCGCGCCAAGCCCGACGACCCGCGGCTCGCCGGCCTGCGCCGCGCCCCGCTGGACGAGCAGACCGAGGTCTTCACCGCCCAGCTCGCCCTCGCCGCGCAGGACAACCGCGCGGCGTCCATCCATTGCATCGACGCCTGGGGCGCCCTGCTCGAAACCCTGCGCACCGCGCCGCTGCCCGCCCGCGGGCTCCTCCTCCACGCCTACGCCGGGCCGGAGGAGATGATCGGGCCGTTCGCCGACCTCGGGGCGTATTTCTCGTTCAACGGCAGCTATCTCGACCCGAAACGCGCACGCCTGCGCGAAACCTTCCGCGCCGTGCCGCCGGACCGCCTGCTCATCGAGACCGACGCGCCCGCCATGCCGCTGCCGGCCGCCGCGGAAAAGTTTTCCCTGCCACCCTCGCCCACGGGCACGAGGATGAACCATCCCGCCAATCTCGCCGCGGTTTACCGCGGACTCGCCGCCTTCCTCGGCCAGCCCCTCGAATCCCTCGTGATGCGAGTGGAAGCAAATTTCCAACGGCTGTTCACCGATTGAGTTTCGGCGGGCCCAGCGGTCCCGCCTTGCCACAGGCAGACCCGCGCACCAAGGCGCGGTAGCGCCGGTAGGGTCCGCTCTCCGAGCGGACCGCAGCCTGTCACTGATGAGGAATACGCGAAGAAGTAACGGAAGGTAAGGCCCGATCTCCGTGGAGGTCTGTCCGCCGGAACCTTGGTAAAGACGGGCCGCTCGGAGATCGGCCCCTACCTCTTTTCATCTTTTGGGAATCCACAATTGCGCACCGGAGGCGCACAAGGCCCTGCCATTTGCGGCTACGCCCTTTGAGGAACCCCTCCGGCAATCAACCGCACCACCTCACCCGCCGCGATTAAGCCGAAGGTTCCCGTGACCGCCACCGACGTGCCGAAGCCGGTCGCGCAGTCGAGCCGGAGGTTGCTGCCGGGTTCGGGTTCCGCGTGGCAACTGCCGTCCGCCCACGGATACACCGGCGCTTCGCTCGACCACACGCAGCGCACGTCAAACTTCATTTTCCCCTTCTGCGTGCCCGGAGCGAAACCGTGGTCGCGCCGCAGCTTGCGGCGCACCTGCCGGAGCAGCTCGTCGCCCCACGCGTCGCCGAGGTCGCCCACGCGGATTTGGGTCGGGTCCTGCTTGCCGCCGGCGGCGCCGACGGTGAGCACCGGATAACCGCGCCGACGGCTTTCGCCGATCAGGAGGGCCTTGTGCGACATCAGGTCGATGCAATCCACCACGAAATCAAACCGCGCCGTCAGCAGCCGCTCCGCGCTCGCCGCGGTGAAATACTCCGTCACGGCCGTGACGCGGGCAGCCGGGTTGATCAGCCGCACGCGCCCGGCCAGCACGTCCACCTTCGGCCGGCCGATCGTCCCGTCGAGCGCCGGCAGCTGGCGGTTGACGTTGGTCATGCACACGTCGTCGAGATCGATCAACGTCAGCGCACCGATGCCGCTGCGAGCCAGCCCCTCGACCACCCACGAGCCCACGCCACCGACGCCCACGACCGCCACGTGTGCCGCCGCCAGCCGGGGCAAAGCCGCTGCACCGTAGAGCCGGCCCAGCCCGCCAAAACGCTCCGCGTGGTCCCCGTTCATTCTTTTGCGCCGGGACCCAGCAGCGTCAGCGCGGTGCGCACATCTGCGCCGGAGGGCGACTGGAACACCCGCAGATCAAATTCACCGATTACCGCCAGCAGGTGGTCAAAAATGTCGGCCTGCACGCCTTCGTAAACGGGCCAGCGGGTGTCGTTGGTGAAAACAAAGATTTCCAGCGGCAGGCCGTGCTCGCCGGGCTCGAGCTGGCGCACGAGGAAGGTGAGGTCCTGGTGGATCAGCGGATGCGCGCGCAGGTAGGCGATGCAGTAGGCGCGGAAGGTGCCAAGGTTGGTGAGCCGCCGGCCGTTGCCGAGGATGCTGAGGTCGGTGCCGCGCTTGCGGTTGTCCTCGTCAATCTCGGCCTGCTTTTCCTCCAGATACGATTTCAACAGGGCGATCTTGCGCCAGCGGGCCAGCATCACCTCGTCCGCGAAGCGCACCGACTGCATGTCCACATGCAGCGACCGCTTGATGCGCCGGCCGCCCGACTCGAACATGCCGCGCCAGTTCTTGAACGAGCCGGAGATCAGGTCGTAGGAGGGGATGGTGGTGATGGTCTTGTCCCAGTTCTGCACCTTCACGGTGGTGAGGGAGACGTCGATCACGTCGCCGTCGGCCCCGGCCTTCGGCATCTCGATCCAGTCGCCGATGCGCACCATTTCGTTCACCGAGATCATGATGCCGGCCACAAAGCCGAGGATGGCGTCGCGGAAGACCAGCAGCAGCACGGCCGTCAGCGCGCCCATGCCGGTGAGGATGTAAACCGGGGATTTGTTGAGCAGCGTGGAGAGCACGAGGATGAGCGCCACCAGCGCCGCCATCAGCTTGACGGCCTGCAGAAAGCCCTTGATCGGCACGTTGGCCGTCCGGCCGCTGCGCTCCGCCACCAGGTGCGCGGCATCCAGCAGCGCGAAGAACACGGCCAGCCAGATGAACGTGAGGTAGATGCTCACGGCCATGTTGGTCGCCGCCAGCACCTCGGGACTGCCGCCGAGCGCATCGGCGCCGAACGCGTTGATCGCCATCGCCGGCGCCAGATGCGAGAGCCGGGTAAACACGCCCGCCTTCAGCATCGCGTCGTCCCACACAAACTTGGTGCGGGTGACGATCGCGGTGACAAATCGCAGGATGAGCTGCTTGGCGACGAAATTGGCCACCCAGGCCAGGATCACCAGAAGCGTAATCCCGGCGGCCAACGCCACCGCCGCCGCGGTGTCCGCAGGCACACCGCGGGCGAGCAGCAATTCTCCAAGCCAATTGAGCAAATCTTCCATCATAGGCGTAACCTTTTACCGTGCCGGCCGCGGCTTGTCCACGCTGCAATCCCCGCCCGGAGGGAAATGTCCGGAAAATTTCAACCCGACAGTGCGGCGATGGCGCGATGCGCCTGCCGCTCGCGTTCCACCTCCGCGCCGCCGATGAGCACATAAGGCAGGCCGCGCTGCTCCAACGCGCCGCGCCAAAGCGCCATCGCCCGCCCGCGGTCGGCCGGATCGGGGAAGCAACGCTGCGGATCCGGTGCAAACGGCAGGTCAATGTCGCAAAGCAGGTAGAGCGCATAGTGGCGGCAGCGTGCCTCCGCGCCACGGCGCACTTCGTCCGGACAGCCGCCGTAGAGCAAATCGCTCCACAGCATCGTCGTCAGCGCCTCGGTGTCGCAGATGACGAGCGGCGCCCCGGTCGCCTCCGCCTGTCGCACCGCCGCATCCTCGCGCCGCCACTGCTCCTGCGCCACGGGCAGCATGTCCGCGAGCGAGAGCCCGCCCTGCGCATCCCAGCACTCGCGGGCATACTCCGCCACCAGCGGCGCGTTGAAGTGCGCGGCCAGTTTTTCCGCGAGCGTGGTCTTGCCGGTGGACTCCGGACCGAAGACGGCGATGCGCCGCACCGCGGCACTCACGGCGCCGCCTCCCGCATCGTCCGCCGCCACGCCCGGAAACCCGCGACCGCCATCAGCCCAAACACCGCATAGAGCACGGCGAACCAGTAATAACCCTTGGTCCAGAAGACGCCGATCGCCACGGCATTGGCGACCATCCAGCCGATCCAGTTTTCGAGCTGCTTGCGCGCCTGCAACCACTGCGACGCCACGCTCACGGCAAAGACAAACGCATCGGCATACGCCAGATCCGCACCCACCCGGTGCATCAGTGTGCCCCACCCCAACCACAGTGCCAGCGTGCCCGCGCCCCAGGCCAGCCGCGCCTGCGGGGAAAGCCAGGTCACCGGCAGCGGATGCGCCGCATCCCGGCCGCGCGTCCAATGCACCCAGCCGTAAGCCAACGCCGCAAAAAACATCACCTGCAACGCGGTCTCGGAATATAGCCGGCCCTCGAAGCACACCCAGCCGAAGATGGCCACCTGCACGAGCCCGACGGGAAACGTCCACACGTTTTGCCGGATCATCAGCGTCACCCCGAGCAGGCCGAGCCCGGTCGCCACCTGCTCCCAGACCGACGCCCCGGAGATGCCGGCCCAGATGCCGTGCAGGATCTCGCTCATGGCTGCGCGGCCACAAACGCCTCCAGCGCCTCGCGCGTCACGGTGTGCCGGGCTGCGCACCGCGGACAGCGGATCTCCACCTTCGGGTCGCCGCCAAAAAGCCCCTCGGCATCGGACCGCATCACCGGCGCGAGCACCTCCAGCATCCGCTGTTGGTTGCAGCCGCAGTGCCACCGGTAAAGCCGGCGTTCCATCGGCGCCACCGTCTCAGTTTCCTCCAGCGCTCGCACCTGCTCCGTCGCCAGCGCCGCAAACCACGGCAGGTCGCAGTCCGGATGCTCCGTCACCAGCGCAAACTCCTCCTCGCCGAGCTGGAAAAACCGCGCGCCCCGCTGCTCGCTGCGGGCATAGAGTTGCTCCGCGCCGGTCAACGGATCGTCGCCGGCAAACGGCACCACGCTGCGGCGGGCGGGCTGCCGGCCCCGCACCACGTCGGCGTAGAACAGGTTTTCCGGCAGCTCCTTCACGTTCTCCACGAACACGCGGCCGGTCACGGCGCCGGTTTCGTTGTCGCTCGTGAGGAAGAGGTTCACCAGCGGCGACTGGAAATTGACGGTCCACGCGGTCAGCTCGTTCCACGGCCGCGAGGCCTGGTGCAGCACCAGCCCGGCCAGCGCGCGCTTGAACATCGCATCGTGCGCCGAATCCGGCCGCAGCCCGTGCTCCGCGAGATGGAGGTAATAATCCACGAACAGCTCGCCGAAGTCCGCCCGGGCCACGAGCGCGTGGCGGCCGCGCACGAAATGCGTGCGCACCTCCAGGCCGGAGGCGGCGGGATTGACGGGCGTGGATTCAGCCATGCCGCAAGGGAGCGGGATTTTGCGCGAAGCTCAAGGATGCAGGCATCCGGTCAGCGGCCGGACTCGATTTTCCGCTCCAGCTTGCGCACCTTCGGCGCGATCACGGCCTGGCAATAGGCCTGCGTGGGGTTCTTGCGGAAGTAATCCTGATGATAGTCCTCGGCCGGCCAGAACTTCGTCAGCGGCTCGATCTGCGTGACGATCGGCCGCGAAAAGCTTTCCTGCGCGAGGACCCGCGAGCGTTCCGCCGCCTCGCGCTGCGCATCGCCGGCGTAGAGGATGATCGAGCGGTATTGCGGGCCCACATCGGCGCCTTGCCGGTTCATCGTGGTGGGGTCGTGCACCAGCCAGAAAAACTCCAGCAACGATTCGAGCGAGACCTGCGCGGGATCGTATTCGATGCGGATCACCTCGGCATGACCCGTGCGCCCGGTGCCGATTTCCTTGTAGGTCGGGTTGGGCCGCTGGCCGCCGGCGTAGCCGCTGACGACATCTTTCACGCCGGGCAGCAGTTCATAGGAAGCCTCGGTGCACCAGAAGCAGCCGCCGCCGAGGACCAGAAATTCGGTTTTGCCTTCGTTCGCGTTCACGGGGGCGAACAGAAGCACAAACCCGCCCAGAAGCAAAAGGAGTCGTTGCATGGTCGTGGCCCAACCATGGCCGGTTGCGCGCCCACCGCAAGGTCCGGCCACACTTTGCCGGGCATGAATCTGCTCGAACCCGGGCGGCGTTGGTATTGCATCCGCGTCCGTCCCCCATGCCCTCCAGCCTGCCCTGCCTGTGGATTGCCGACGCCCGGCCCGATGAATGCGATGTTCACGTGGCCTTCCGTGCCGAGTTTGCGCTCCCGGCCGCCGCCACCGTCGAGTTTCACCTGCTCGGGGCCTCGGGCTTCACGGGCTGGCTGGACGGCGCGGCCTTTTGCGAGGGCCCGGCGCGCTTCCCCCGGGATCATCCCGAATTCCAGACCTGCTCCGCCCAACTCGCCGCCGGCCGGCATGTGCTCGCTTTCGTGGTCAGTCACCACGGTGTCACCACGCGCCTGCTGGAAAACATCCCGCCCTTCCTCGCCTGCACCGCGCAGGTCGGAGCCGATACAATCGCCCTCGCCTGGCGGTGCCAACGGCTCGCTGCCTACACCCCGCAGGTCCGGCGGGTGAATCCCCAGCTCGGGTTCATCGAGTGGTGCGATACCCGGCTGCTGCCCGTCGGCTGGCAAGAGCCCGGCTTCGACGCCACCGGTTGGAGCGAGCCCGTGACCGTCACCCCCCGCCTCGGCGCACTCCGCCCTCTCGCCACCTCCAATCCGCACGCCTTCACCCATCAGCCCGCCCTCCTCGCGGAAGGCACATTGGTCGAGACCTTCGGCTACGAGCGCGACGATATTCCGGCACGGTTTTTCCTGCGCGACCTCGCGCCCGCGGCCCTGCCGCCGCAGGGTGTCTGGCGCCGCTACGATCTCGGCCGGGTTCGGCTCATGCGGCCGCGATTCACGCTGGAGGTTCCGCCCGGGACGGTCGTCGAGTTTGCCTACAGCGAGTCGCTCGTGCAGGGCCGCGTCTCGCCCTGGATCACGCTCTCCGCCGGCGATTCATGCAACCTCGACCACTACGTCGCGCGCGGCGGCCCGCAGGAGTTTCAACCGCTCGCGCCGCGCGGCGGGCGGTTTCTGGAGGTGCACGTCCTCGCGGCGCCGTCAGCGGTGCGGTGGCTGGACGAGAGTGTCGTCGAGCGCGCCTACTACGGCGAAGCCGGCGGCAGCCTCCAGACCGGCGACGCTTTGCTCGACCGCATCTGGTCCATCGGCGTGGAAACCCACCGGGCCTGTGCGGAGGACGCCATTACCGACAATCCCACCCGCGAGCGCGGCCAGTGGGCCGGCGATGTCGTCACGGTGGGGCTCGACATCGCCGCCACCGCTTTCTCCGACCTGCGCCTCTGCCGCCGCAGCCTCGTCCACTCCGCGCAATGCGCCCGCGAGGACGGCCTTGTGGCCGGCCTTTGTCCCGGCGGGGCGGCCTACCTCACCACCTATGCCGCCCAATGGGTTTCCGCCTGCGTCCACTATTGGGAACTCACCGGCGACCGGGCCTTGCTCGAGGCCCTGTGGCCCCATGCGGAACGCAACCTCGCGGCGTTCGCCGCCAAGACCACCGCCGCCGGGATCGAGGATGATCTTGGCTGGGGCTTCGTGGACTGGGGCTATGTGCGCAACCCGGGTCCGAGCGACATGGGGGTGAACCTGCACTACCTGGCCGCGCTGCGCAGCATGATCCGCTGGGCCTCCGCCCTCGGCCGGGAAAGCACCCCCTACGAGGCAACGGCCGCCACCTTCACCGCCCTGATCGCCCGGTATTTCAACGACGAACCCGCCGGCGGCGCCGGGGCGTGGGAGCGCATCGGCTACCATCGCGCCGCGCTGGGACTGCGGCTCGGCTTTTTCGATCCGGCACGGGCGCAGGCCGGTCGCGCCTTTCTGCGGGAGCACATGCTGCGCTGTTTCCCCAACCGTCACGATGCCCCGCGGCTCAGCGACCCCGCGGCAAACAACCCGCAGCTCATCACGCCCTATTTCGGCCATTTCGCGCTGCCCGAGCTGATTGAGCACGGCGACATGGATTTCGTGCTCGACCAATACCGCACCTGCTGGGGCTGGGCGCTGGGCGACGGGCGCACGACCTGGCTTGAGGTGTTCGACACCCGCTGGAGCCACTGCCACCAATGGAGCGGCTGCCCCACGTGGCAGCTCTCCCGCCACCTGCTCGGCCTCCGGCCGCGCTTCGACCGCGGCGCCATGCACTACGATTTGCGGCTGACCACCGGCTCGCTGCCCGGCGCGGAGGGCACGCTACCGATCCCCGGTCGCGACGAAGTTCTCACGGTCTCGTGGCACAAGGACGCCACCGGACTGCACTATCGGTTGCAATCGCCGATGCCGCTCACCCTGCAACTCGCCACTGCCTTGGGCGGCGGCACCGTTGCCGTGGCCGGGAAGTTCACCGTCACCTGGCCGGCGGAAGCCTGCGTGTAGCTGCGCTTGAGCCGCAGGCGAAAGCGTGGCCGATAACCTTGGCGCCACCACACCCCTGCCACGTTGTCGCTTCGCTCCAACGCAGCTACTCGACCCGTGCGCCTCACCCTCCTCACCGCGTCAGCTTGCGGTATTTGATGCGGTGCGGCTGGTCGGCGTCCTTGCCCTTCCGCTTCTTGAAGTCCTCGAGATACGCCGAGTAGTTGCCGGCGAACCAGTGCACGTAGCTGTCGCCCTCGAAGGCCATGATGTGCGTCGCGGTGCGGTCGAGGAACCAGCGGTCGTGCGAGATGATCACCGCGCAGCCGGCGAAGGTCTCGAGCGCCTCCTCCAGCGCGCGGATGGAATTCACGTCGAGGTCGTTCGTCGGCTCGTCGAGCAGCAGCAGGTTGGCCTCGCTCTTGAGCACGCGCGCCAACAGCACGCGGTTCCGCTCGCCGCCGGAGAGCACGCCCACCTTCTTCGACTGGTCCGCGCCGGTGAAGCCGAACTGCGCGCAGTAGGCCCGGCTGTTCACGGAGCGCTTGCCTAGTTGCATGATTTCCTGCCCGCCGCTGATGACCTCCCAGATCGTCTTGTCGCCCTCCAGCGAGTCGCGCGACTGCTCGACGTAGGCGGTCTTCACCGTGTCGCCGATCTTGAACGTGCCCGCGTCGGGTTGCTCCATTCCGGTGATGAGCTTGAAGAGCGTCGTCTTGCCCGCGCCGTTCGGCCCGATGATACCGACGATACCGCCGGGCGGCAGGGAGAACTCCAGGTTATCGTAGAGCAGCTTGTCACCGTAGGCCTTGGCCACGCCCTGCGCCTGCACGACGAGGTTGCCGAGACGGGGACCGGGCGGGATGATGATCTCGAACTTTTTCTCCTGCTCGGCCACGTCCTGCTTGAGCATGGCTTCGTAGGCGCTGATGCGCGCCTGGGACTTCGCCACCCGCGCCTTCGCGCTCTGCCGGATCCACTCCAGCTCGCGCGCCATCGCCTTCTGGCGCTTGCTCTCCGTGCGCTCGGCGACGGTGGCCATCGCCTGCTTCTGCTCCAGCCAGGACGAATAGTTGCCCTTAAAAGGCAGCCCGTGGCCGTGGTCGAGCTCGAGAATCCAGCCGGCGACATTGTCGAGGAAGTAGCGGTCGTGCGTCACGGCGATGACCGTGCCTTCGTAACGCGAAAGGTGCTGCTCCAGCCAGTTGACCGAGTCGGCGTCGAGGTGGTTGGTCGGCTCGTCGAGGAGCAGGATGGACGGCTTCTGCAACAGCAGCCGCGCGAGCGCGACACGGCGGCGCTCGCCGCCGGAAAGGTTGTCCACGATCGCGTCGCCGGGCGGACACCGCAGCGCGTCCATCGCCTGCTCGACCATTGGTGCCACATCCCACGCGCCCAGCCGCTCGATCTCCTCCTGTAGTTTCGCCTGCTTGTCGCTGATCGCGTCCTTGGCCGCATCATCGGCAGCCTCGGCGATCTCGTCCCAGCTCGCATCGTAGGCGGCGGTGAGGTCGGTGAGGTGTTTCACCCCCTCCTCCACACAGGCGCGCACCGTCGCGCCGGCCGTGAGCTGTGGTTCCTGCGGCAGGAAACCGACGGGGTAACCGGGCTCGAAATGCACGCGGCCGTCGATCTCGGTATCAATGCCCGCCAGGATGCGCATGAGCGAGGACTTGCCGGAGCCGTTGAGGCCGAGCACGCCGATCTTCGCGCCGTAGTAGAACGACAGGGAGATGTCGCGGAGGATTTCCTTGCGCTCGATCTTCTTCGAGACGCCGAGCATCGAGAAGATGATCTTGGGGGCGGATTCATCGGACTTGGCCATGGGAACCACAGCCATAAGGCGGCCCCGGCACGCCGCAAGTCTGCACGCCGCGGTTTCTCGGCTGGACTCATCCGCGCGCACCCGCGAGATTGGCCGCGCTCCGGCAAACGCGCATGAACAACGAGATTCTCTGGCTGGTCCGCCTCGGCCTCGATCAACGCCTCTTCACCCGCACCCAGGCCATCGCCGTGCGCTCGGCCGTGGGCGACGCCGCCGACCTGATGGACTTCGCCCAGAAGCTCATCGATGACGCCATCGTCGAGGACCTCGAGGCCTTGGAAAAAATCGCCGGCCTCGCGCAGGCCAAGGGCGCAAAGTCCGCCCCGGCCGACGACCCCTTCGACGAAAGCGAGCCCGAACCCGAGTCCGACCTGCCGCCTGTCGCCGCCCGCAAACGCCCCGCCGGCCCCGCCCCGAAGTTCGCCTTCGACCAGGTGCCCAAGATGACTGCCGACGCGCTCGCCAACGGCCTGCGCGATCTCCTCAAAGCCTCCGCTCTCTACGGCGCGAGCGACCTGCACCTGTCCACCGGCGCCCGCCCCTTCATCCGCAAGCACCGCGAGTTCGAATACCTCGCCGAGAAACCCCTCGGCCCCGAAGACGCGCTCCGGCTCAACACCGTCCTCCTCAGCGAAGGGCAGAAGGGCATCTACCTTGAACGCAAGGACTACGACTTCGCGCTCTCGTTGGGCGGCAACGACCGCTACCGCGTCAACCTGATGTTCCACAAGAACGGCGCCGCCGGCTCCTACCGGATGGTGCCCGACAAGGTCCGCACCTTGGAGCAGCTCGGCTACGCCTCCCATCTCGACACGCTCAAGCGCCTCCTTTCCTACCACAACGGCCTCATCCTGATCACCGGTCCCGTCGGTTCCGGCAAGACCACCACCCTCGCCTCGATGGTCGCCTACCTCAACGAGACCCGCGAGGACCACATCATCACGGTCGAGGACCCGATCGAGGTCGTCCAGCCCTCCAAGGGCTGCAACGTCACCCAGCGCGAGGTCGGCCCGCACACCAAGTCCTTTTTCACCGCGCTCAAGGGCGCCCTCCGCGAGGACCCCGACATCATCGTCATCGGCGAACTCCGCGACCTCGAGACCATCGAGATGGCCATCAGCGCCTCCGAGACCGGCCACCTCGTCATCGGCACGATGCACACCAGCGACGCCGCCACCACGCTCAACCGCCTGCTCGACGTCTTCCCGCCCGCGCAGCAGACGCAGATCCGCGCCAGCGTCGCCGAGTCCCTCCGCGGCATCGTCTGCCAGCGTCTCCTGCCCGACACCGACGGCGGGCTCGCCCTCGCCTGCGAGATCCTCGTCAACAACACCGCCATCCAGAACCTCATCAAGGAGGGCAAGGCTACCGGCCTGCGCAACACCATGGAGACCGGCGTGAAGGAGGGCATGTGCCTCATGGACAATGTCGTTTACGGCCTCTGGCAGAACCACGTGATCTCCGCCGCCACCGCCAAGGCCAACATCCTCAACCGCGTCCTCCGCAACAAGATTTCCTGACCATGGCCGCCATCGACGAGCTTCTCAAGGGCATGCTGGACAAGGGCGGGTCCGACCTGCACCTCACCGTCGGCCTGCCGCCCAAGATCCGCGCCTCCGGCGCCCTCGTGCCGCTCACCGACACCCCCCTCGACCACCAGACCATGGAGCGCCTGCTCCAGGAAATCTGCCCCGAGAAACGCTGGCAGGAGTTTTTGGAGAAGAAGGACCTCGACCTCGCCCACGAGATTCCCGGCGTCGCCCGCTTCCGCGGCAACTACCTCTACAACCACTGGGGCCAGGCCGCCGTCTTCCGCCAGATTCCCGCCAAGATCCTCTCCTTCGACGACCTCAAGCTCCCCGAGACGCTCAAGAAGCTCTGCCACCTGAAGGAAGGTCTCGTCGTCGTCACCGGCCCCACCGGCTCCGGCAAGTCCACCACGCTCGCCGCGATGATCGACTACATCAACAGCAACCTCGCGCGGCACATCATCACCATCGAGGATCCCATCGAGTTCGTCCACCCGGTGAAAAAATCCGTCATCGTCCACCGCGAGGTCGGCGAGCACACCGGGTCCTTCGCCGCCGCGCTGAAGGGCGCCATGCGCCACGACCCCGACATCCTCCTCCTCGGCGAAATGCGCGAGATGGAGACCATCAAGCTCGCGCTCGGCTGCGCCTCGATGGGCATGCTCGTCTTCGGCACCCTGCACACCAACAACGCGGCGAAGACCGTGGACCGCATCATCAACACCTTCCCCGCCGACGAGCAAAACCAGGTGCGCGTGATGCTCGCCTCCTGCCTCGCCGGCGTGGTCGCGCAGCTCCTCTGCAAGCGCATCCCCAAGGGCCGCTGCGCCGTGCAGGAAATCCTGCTCCAGCACGAGGCCCTGCCCAACACCATCCGCAGCGGCCAGATCGCCAACATCAAGGCCATCATCGAAAGCGCCGGCAGCGACGGCATGATCACGATGGACAACAGCCTCATGGCCCGCGTGAAGGACGGCACCATCGAGCCCAAGGAAGCCTACATGAAGTCCGCCAACAAAGCCCTCTTCGCCCCGCTCCTGAAACCCGGCGATCTCGACGGCGGGCACTAGGCCAGGCCAATTTAAGCATTGAGGCAGGCCGATTTCGCTCTGGCTCTGCAATGACACAAAGATATTCGCGACTACGACCGCTTAGTGGCGGTGAGCGATTCATGCTCACGCAGCAGGCCATCCATTTTTTTAGCGCCCGCAAAAACGAGGAGATGTGCCAAATATTGGGCAAGGCGTTTACCGGTGTTGTGCAGCCACTCAATACACTAGATTTTATTCGATACATCGGACTGGCAAATCTCCTCCCAGAATCTGATCGCTTCACACACCGAATCGAAGAGCACCTTACCCTTCTGGCCGATAGGCAGATTTTGAAGACATATGGCGCTACCGGGGCACTGTGGAAATCCTACTTATTCTTCAAAGAACTCACTAACAAGGAATCAAGTGGTTGGCTTTGGCTTTCGGCCGCTCTCGGACCAGAGTTCATTCGGAGCCAGTTTGCGTCCGCAATTGTGCAATTGTGCGGAAGAGATACGAATAACGATGTTCGCTCTGGGACTGGATTAGTAATAGCACCGCGGCTTCTTCTGACCTGCGCACACGTAGTCAAAGGAATGCAGTTAGATCGCACTCAGGAAATATATGGAAGTCGATTCGAGGTGGTTCACGTGCATGCTCATCACGACGTTGACGTTGCGATAGTCGTAACATCGACAGACTTGCCCCTGCTTCAGGGAATGAGCCTCCGAGATCCGAGGTTGTCTGAAGAAATATTCACGCTCGGGTTTCCACGCATACCCCGAACACGCGAACCCGCTCTATTGATGCACAGAGGTGAGATCACTTGCGAAAGTGTCATCGATTTTTCCGGACAACAGAAAGTCTTATATTCTGCCATCGCTCGGCCCGGCAATAGCGGGGGACCAATAATTTCATCTACCGGTCACGTTGTCGGGATTGTTTCAGAAAGTCTCGAAGACCAAGCACTGGGGTCGGTGGCTCCATTTTACGCAGGTGTCCGGCCAACCGAGATAGAAAGCGCATTGAGTGACTTAGGCTACCCGAACATTTTACCGATCGAAGACTACTCATGAAGGCATGAACGATACACGCTTGGCGTCGACTTTCGTCAAACAGGATACAGGTGTCCACCGGGTGCCGGATCATCGAACCCTGATGCCTCCCCTCACCCGCACGCTGCTGCTTGACACCGTTCATGCGGCCTTGGCCGCGCAGCCGTGGGTCAATGCGCTGTGGGAAGGCGGCTCCTCCGCCTTTGCCCGTGACGATCAGTGGAGCGATGTGGACCTGCAGGCCGATGTGGAAGACCCCCACGTCGCCGAGACCTTCGCCGTGGTCGAAGCGGCGCTGGGCCGGATCGCGAAAACCGAGCTGGTCTTTGTCGTGCCCGAACCCGCCTGGCACGGGCACAGCCAGCGCTTCTACCGCTTCGCGGACGCACCGCCGTGGCTCATTCTCGACTTCTGCGTCATCCGTCAGGGCAATCCCCACAAGCTGATCGAACCCGAACTCCACGGCGCCGCCCGCGTGCGCTTCGACCGCACCGGACTGTTTCGCCAGCCGCCGAAAATCGACCGCGCCGGCTTGGAAACCAAGCTGCAGGCCAAACTCGCCCAGCTCACCGTGCGCTTCGAGATGTTCCAAGTCCTCGTGACGAAGGAGGTCTGGCGCAACCATCCCCTCGATGCCGCCTACTTTTACCAGAGCCTGACCATTGCCCCGCTGATCGCGCTCCTGCGGCTGAAGCACGACCCCATCCGGCACGATTGGAGCGCGCGCTACCTGCATCACCTGCTGCCAGCCGACGAGGCCGCGAAACTCACCCGGCTCACCTACCTCGCCGACATGTCGGAAATCCCCGCGAAGCAGACCGAGGCGGTCGCGTGGTTTCAGCAGCTCGCCGCCGAATTGAAGGCCCGTCCGCGCCTCGTCCCGGTCTGAGCCGGAGCGGACGACACGGAGGTCGTCCCTCCAAGACTCCGCTGGAGGGACCGGCTCAGTCCGGTCCGCGTTGCGCCTACGGAATCCAGCAATGGCGATCCGGTTCAATATGGAACTCACGAAACCGGGAACGATACCCCGGCCTGATTTCCAGCTTTCCTGATTTCCACATTTTAACCGGGCTGGGACATGAATGGATCGGGATCCGTTGTTTCGGCCATTCCTTTTCCCAAATAAAAAGCGCCATGCGCGGGTGACCGCGGCATGGCGCTGAATTGTCCGACTGTTGTTTCGCTCAGGTGATGTCGAAGCGGTCGGCGTTCATCACCTTGTTCCAGGCGGCGATGAAGTCCTGCACGAACTTGGCCTCGTTGCCACCCTCGGCATAGACCTCGGCGAAGGCGCGCAACTGCGAGTTGGAACCGAAGATGAGGTCCACCCGCGTGCCGGTCCACTTCACGTCGCCGGTGGCGCGGTCGCGCAGTTCGAACTGCTCCTCGGAGGGGGAGGTCGGCTTCACCTCGTTGGCCATGTCGAGGAGGTTCACGAAGAAGTCGTTCGTGAGCGTCTCGGGCCGGCTGGTGAAGACGCCGTGCTGCGACTTGCCGTGGTTGGCGTTGAGCACGCGGAGGCCGCCGACGAGGACGGTCATTTCCGGCGCGGTCAGGCCCAGGAGCTGGGCCTTGTCCACGAGGAGGTGCTCGGCCGGCAGCGTGTAACGGGTCTTCTGGTAGTTGCGGAACCCGTCGGCCTGCGGCTCGAGGACGCCGAAGGACTCAACATCCGTCTGCTCCGGCGATGCATCCATGCGGCCCGGCGTGAAGGGCACTTCCACGCTGTGGCCGGCCTTCTTCGCGGCGGCCTCGATCGCGGCGCCGCCGCCGAGGACGATGAGGTCGGCCAGCGAAACCTTCTTCCCGCCGGGGGCGGAGGCGTTGAATTCCGCCTGCACGCCCTCCAGGGCCTTGAGGACCTTGGCGAGACGGGCGGGCTGGTTGACCTCCCAGTCCTTCTGCGGGGCGAGGCGGATGCGGGCACCGTTGGCCCCGCCGCGCATGTCGGACTTGCGGAAGGTTGAGGCCGAGGCCCAGGCGGTGGCGACGAGCTCGGAGATGCCGAGGCCCGTGGCGAGGATCTTGGCCTTGAGCGCGGCGATGTCCTTCGCGTCCACCAGCGGATGGTTCACGGCGGGGATGGGATCCTGCCAGATGAGGTCCTCCTTGGGGACTTCCGGCCCGAGGTAGCGGGACTTCGGACCCATGTCGCGGTGCGTGAGCTTGAACCAGGCGCGGGCAAAGGCGTCGGCAAACTGGTCCGGGTTGGCGAGAAAGCGACGCGAGATCTTTTCGTAGGCCGGGTCAAAGCGCAGCGAGAGGTCGGTCGTCAGCATCGTGGGCTTGTGCTTCTTCTTCGGGTCGAAGGCGTCGGGGATGATGTCCGGCGCATTCTTGGCGACCCACTGGTGTGCCCCCGCGGGGCTCTTCGTGAGCTCCCACTCGAAGCCAAACAGGTTTTCGAAGAAGTTGTTGCTCCACTGGGTGGGCGTCTTCGTCCAGGTGACCTCGAGGCCGCTGGTGATGGCGTCGCCGGCCTTGCCGGAGCGGAAGCTGCTCTTCCAGCCGAAGCCCTGCTCGGCGATGCCGGCGCCCTCAGGCTCGCGCCCGACGTGCGACTCGGGGCCGGCGCCGTGGGTTTTGCCGAAGGTGTGGCCGCCGGCGATGAGCGCGACGGTCTCCTCGTCGTTCATCGCCATGCGCGCGAAGGTCTCGCGGATGTCCTTGGCGGCGGCGACGGGGTCGGGGTTGCCGTTCGGCCCCTGCGGGTTGACGTAGATGAGACCCATCTGCACGGCGGCGAGGGGCTTCGCGAGATCCCGGTCGCCCGAGTAACGCTTGTCGCCGAGCCAATCGGCCTCGGGACCCCAATAAACATCCTCCTCGGGCTCCCACACGTCGGCGCGGCCGCCGGCGAAGCCGAAGGTCTTGAAGCCCATCGACTCGAGGGCGACGTTGCCCGCGAGGATCATGAGATCGGCCCAGGAAATCTTTTTCCCGTATTTCCGCTTGATCGGCCAGAGCAGCCGGCGGGCCTTGTCGAGATTGGCGTTGTCCGGCCAACTGTTGAGCGGGGCGAAACGCTGCTGCCCGGTGCCGCCGCCGCCGCGGCCGTCGCCGGTGCGGTAGGTGCCGGCGCTGTGCCAGGTCATGCGGACGAAAAGGCCGCCGTAGTGACCGAAGTCGGCCGGCCACCAGTCCTTCGAATCCGTCATCACGGCACGGAGGTCCTGCTTCAGCGCGGCAAGGTCGAGTTTCTTGAACTCCGCAGCGTAGTTGAAGCCGCCGCCCATCGGGTCGGTCAGGGGCGAGTTCTGGCCCAGAAGCTTCAGGTTGATCTGGTTGGGCCACCAGTCGCGGTTCGACTTGGCCGCGACCATCGGGTGGGCGTGGGCGAAGGGGCATTTGCCGCCGGTTTTCTCGGGATTCGTATCCATGGGTGTCTCCGTTTCGGTGCGATTCTAGGGTTCGGGTTGAGGGATGTTCCGGGTGGAACGTTAAGACTGCTGAAGGGGATGACCGCCGGGGGCGGCGTGAGGCTGGGGATGTCCGGTCATGGGTGATGACAAGGGATACGGATTAAACCATTTCGCGAGCTATTGTTGAAATACTTTGTTCCTCTGGTCACTATAGGTCCCACCTATGGAAATGCACCAACTGCGCTACATGGTCGCGCTGGCCCGCACGGGCAACTTTTCGCGCGCCGCCGAGCAATGCAACGTCGCCCAGCCCTCGCTCAGCCAGCAGATCCAAAAGCTCGAGGACGAGCTCGGGGAGCGGCTCTTCGACCGCCGGAAGCGCCAGGTGCGCCTCACCCCGCACGGCACGGCCTTCCTGCGCCGCGCCCTGCGCATCCTTGAGGAAGTGGAGGCGGCCCGGCGCGAGGCCAATGACGCCCTCGACCTGAAGCAGGGCTCCGTCGCCATCGGCGTCCTGCCGACCATCGCCCCCTACCTGCTGCCGCCGGTGATGGCGAAGTTCTGCGCGCAGTTCGCCGGTGTGGACATCACCGTGCACGAGGACACGACGGCCGAGCTGCTCAAGCTCCTGCACGCCTACGAGATTGATTTCGCCGTGGCCAGCGAACCGATCATCGACGACCGCCTCGTCGTCACGGAACTCTTCACCGAGGAGCTGCTGCTCGCGCTCCCGCCCGGACACCCGCTGGGTGCGAAGCGCACGCTCCGGGCCGCCGACCTGCGCGCCGAAAAACTCATCGTGATGAAGGCCGGCCACTGTCTCGGCGACCAAGTGCTCGGCTTCTGCGAACGGCAGGAGGTGAAGCCGCGCCTCAGCTTCCGCAGCGCCCAGCTTGAGACCGTGCAGGAACTCGTCTGCGCCGGGCTCGGCCTCGCCCTCGTGCCCGCCATGGCGCGGCGCACCCACCGCCGCCGCGCTCCCGACTACCGCTCGCTCGCCGCCCCGCGGCCGGAACGAAAGATCGTGCTCGTTTGGCCCCGCCAACGGCCGCCGGGCCGCGCCGCCGCCGAGCTGGTGAAGCTGTTCACAGCCCAACTGAAGGAGAGAGCAATTTAGATAATCATGTGGTCGTCACCCTGTGGCGCGGTAGCGCCGGTAGGGTCCGCTCTCCGAGCGGACCGCGACCATGGCTGCCGCTACTTCAGCCCGGCCAGCACGGCCTTGAGCTGCGCGCCGTGATCGGCGGTGTCCACCTTCGGCACGACCGCCAGCACCGTGCCGTCGCGGTCCACCACATACGCGGCGCGGGCCGGGCCGGTGAACTTTTTCCCATACATGGATTTCTCCACGAGCGAATCGGTCGCCCGCGCGAAAGCGTCCTCCGGATCGCTCGCCAGCACGTAGGCAATGCCCTTCTTCGCGGCGTATTTCCGGTGCGAGGCAATCGTGTCGCGGCTGACCGCCACAAGGTTGTAGCCGGCCTTGGCCAGCGCCGCCGCATGCTTCACCAGGCTGTCGTTCTGCTTGTCGCAGCCGCCGGTGTTGTTGCGCATATAGACCGAAAAAACGGTCGGCCGCGTCAGCAACTCATTGATCGCAACCTGCTTTTCATCATCGCCTTGCAGGACATTCAGACGCACGTTCAGGGGGATCTTTTGGCCGGCTTGGATCATATTGCCCAACAGGGGAGCCGGGTTCGGCCGCAGGTCAATCCCGGCGGCAGGATTCGCCGCACCGACTCTCTTTGACGGGCGGGGATTTTTTCTCCAACGTCCGCGCGAATGAAGTCCGTCAAGATCCCCGCGTTTGAACTTTTTCTTCACGAGATGATCCCGCTCGCGAAGCTGATGGGGGTCGGCGTGGAGGTGAGCGATGACCGCGCACTCACGCTCAAGGCGCCGAAGGAGCAGAACAAGAATTCCCTCAACACCGCCTTCGGCGGGAGCCTCGTCTCGCTCGCCACCCTCGCCGGTTACGGCGTCGTGTGGGAGCTGATGAAAAACGAGAAGGGCGCCGAGAAATCCGAGTGGCGCATCGTGGTGAAGGAAAGCCGCGCCGCCTACCGCCGGCCCGTCATCGGCGACCTGCGCGCCATCTGTGAACGGCCCGCGCAGGCGGCCATCGCGGAGTTCAAGGACGCCCTCGACCGCTACGGCAAGGCCAAGCTCAAGCTCCGCGCCCGCGTGATCGAGGAAGGCCAGACCGCCGTGGACGTGACCGCGGCCTTTGTCGTCACCCGCTGATTCCGGCCCAGCCGGTGCGTCAGGGTGACTGTTTCGCTCCTGTAAGCGTGAAACTTCGCGCCTGGCCTGGAGCGGACTCATGGAATCCGATCGATATAGGTCAGCTCGCTGGCGCCGCTCCGGGAATGCGCCCGCAGCGGGCGGCCTGCCCGGACATCATTTGGTTTAACTGCAAAGCCGGCGGCATTCCGGGAATTGAGGCGTTGGCCACGCACGGTCTGCACAACAATTCGTCCAGGCAGTATCCGCGAAACTGCCTGCGGTCCGCTCCTCAGGCAGGTTTGGCCGCCCCCGGCCCCTTCGGCCGCTGCAGCAGCCGCCACGGGAAGAAATACACCGCATAGACCACGGCATAGACGAGGAAGTTGTCGGCCTTGGCAACATGGGCGCCGGCAAAGAAAAATATCAACAGGTGCATCCGCATCACGTTCTTGTAGGGCGCCATCAGGCCGCTGCCGTCGCCGAGGGTCTGCCGGGCCTTGCGCGCGGCGATCGCCTCGGCGGTCACCGCTCCGTCGTCTTTCACCGCCGGCGTTGACCTGAAGCCCGCGCGTTCCGCGATGAAGGCGGCCGGCAGGAAAACCCAGTAGCGCTGCACGATTTCAGTGTAGGTTTCCCAGCCGGGCCAACCCCCGGAGGAGGATCCGTCTCCCTGCACCGGGAAAAATGAGTTCAGGAAAACCGAGTGCCCGAAGTGAAACCCGCCGAAGTGCACGGTGAAAAAGGCCAGCATGAACAAAGCGCCGAAGAGCAACGCTCCGCCGACCACGGCCTTTCCTGCCGTGCGTCCCGGAGTCTTGTCGGCGGTGGCTCTGGTCGCAAACTCCCGGAGCCCGCGCGTGATGGTCCACACGATCGTGGCATAGCCGACCACAAGGCTCGACAGCCACAGGCTCCACACCAGATCGGTCGTCTCCCAGCGCAGGAACCACGCCAGCCCCAGCCCGATGGCAAAGGCCAGCGCATCCCACCAGGCTTCGTTCCAGCGGGAGGTTGTGGTGCTCATACAGGGACCGGGTTTAAACGCACGGCGTCGCGGCGGCGTGCTTCACTTCGCCCGCTGGATGAGCTCCACCTCGTAGCCTTCCGGCGCGTCGATGAAGGCGATCACGGAACCGCTGCCGGTCTGCGTCGGCCCGTCGCTCAGGGTGTAGCCCTTCACCTTGATGGCCGCCTCATAGGCCGCCAAGTCCTCCACCTCGAACGCGAGGTGTATCAAGTCCGGCTGCACCTGCACGGGCGGCGCGCCCGGCGGCATCTGGCAAATTTCGATTTCCTCGTCGCTGTTCGGCGTCGCGAGAAACGCGAGTTGTGCCCCGCGCGGCGAGGTATGCTGCCGCGTCAGCTTCAGTCCGAGGGCGTCCTGATAAAACTTCACGGTGCGCGCCAAATCGTTCACGCGCATGCGGGTGTGCAGAAGTTTTTTGACCATGCCACGGAGTCTGGCCATTGACATACCCAACGGCAAGCCATGACACCGCAGAGTCTGGACGGACGCAGAGGAACGCCATTGCCACCGCTGGTCTTGCCGTGTGATCCATAAAACCGATGCATGTGGACCAGGACAGTCAGTTGACCGGTGCGGTCATTGGCGCGACGATTGCGGTCCATCGCGAGTTGGGGCCGGGACTCGATGAAGCCGCTTACGAGGAATCTTTGAGCATCAAGCTCGGCGCGTTGGGGATCGAGCACGTCTGCCAAAAGCCCCAGCCTCTGTTATACAAAGGTGCGACCTTGGACTGCGGGTTTCGCTTGGATGTGCTGGTGAACGGTCGACTCCCCATCGAACTGAAAGCCGTGGAAACAATTCTGCCGATCCACGAAGCCCAACTCCTGACCTATCTGCGGTTGAGCAGCCTGTGCCTTGGACTGTTGATAAATTTTAATGTGCCCGTGCTGAAAGACGGCGTGCGCAGAAAGGTTCTGACGAGGCCAAGAGCTGCTCAACCGTCACAGACACTGTCCACCAGCGCTGAGCTCGATCCGCTCAGCACCAGCGTGTTGAACGCCGCCATGGAAGTCCATCGCACGCTTGGTCCGGGACTGCTGCGCAGCGCCTATGAAGAATGCCTCTGTCACGAGTTAGAGTTACAACAAGTCGAGTTTGTCCGCCGTCATGGCGTGCCGCTTTATTTTGAAGGCCGCCCGCTCAACCATCACGCCGAGGTCCCCTTGTTCGTGGATGATCGGGTTCCCGTTATTTGTCTCAGCGTCGATACCTTGACCCCACTCCATGAGAGCCGTCTTCTCGCCCTTCTGCGCCAAACTCACAGTGCGCATGGTTTTCTGTTAAATTTCAACGCCCTTACCCTTGCCAAAGGCATTCGGCGCCTGACTCTCAAATAACACCCTCTGCGTCCTTCCCGCCTCTGCGGTGCAATCATAACCCCATGTCCCTCGATCTCGCCGCCATCCGTGCCGCGCATGAGCGCATCCGGCCGCACATCGTGCGCACCCCGGTGCTGACCAACGGGGCGCTCGACGCCGCCACCGGCGGCACCTTGTTCTTCAAGTGCGAGAACCTCCAGCAGATCGGCGCCTTCAAGGCCCGCGGCGCGGCCAATGCCATTTTTGCCCTCACCGACGCCGAAGCCGCCCGGGGCGTCGCCACCCACTCTTCCGGCAACCATGCCGCGGCCGTCGCCCGCGCTGCGCGACTCCGCGGCATCCCCGCTTACATCGTGATGCCGGCGAATTCCGCCAAATCAAAGATCCGCAATGTTGAGCGCGAGGGCGGCCGCATCACGTTCTGCGAACCCAACGACCGCGCCCGGCAGGAAACCTGCGACCGCCTCATCGCCACCACCAGCGCCATGATGGTCCATCCCTTCAACGATTATCGCGTCATGGCCGGTCAGGGCACGGCCGCCCTCGAGCTGCTGGAGGATTATCCCGACCTCGACCTCATCCTGTGCCCGGTGGGTGGTGGCGGACTGCTCTGCGGCACTGCCGTGGCGGCCAAGACCCTGCGCCCCGGCATCCGGGTCGTCGCCACCGAGCCGGCCGGCGCCGACGATGCCGCCCGCTCCTTCCGCGCCGGCCGCATCACCCCGGCCGAAAAAGTGGACACCATCGCCGACGGCCTGCGGACGACCGTCGGCCCGCTCAATTTCCCCCTCATCCAACAGCACGTGGACGAAGTTGTCACCGTCTCCGAGGCCGGCATCATTTCCGCCATGCGGCTGCTTTGGGAGGAGCTGAAAACCCCCATCGAACCCTCCTGCGCCGTCCCCTACGCCGCCATCATGGAAGGCAGGGTCCGCGTTGCCGGCCTGCGCACCGGCATCATCCTCACCGGCGGCAACGTGGATTTGGATGCCCTGCCATGGGCGGCAAAATCCGCGCGTTAGAGCGGTTTAAGTGAAACTATAGCCTGAAAAGGTAGGGCCCGACCTCCGGGCGGGCAGCGGTCCGCTCGGAGAGCGGACCCTACCGGCGCTGCCGCGCCAATAGGCTGCGGCTACGGTATTATTTGAACCGCTCTAATGGGACTTACTGATCGCAGTGGTGCCGGGTAGGCAGCCCACTTGCGGGCGCTTTCCCGGAGCGCGCGCCAGCGCGCCGACCCACATCGGGTTGCATGAGTCCAGCTCAGGCCTTTCCGCGGATAATCCGGATCAGCGCAGATCGCCCGTCGGGAAATCCGCGCCTATCCGCGCCATCCGCGGGAAAGTCAACGGCTCTCAGGGCAACAGGTTTTCGCGGATGAACATCACCGTGGCGTAGAACTGGAAGTCGGCGTTGGCCTTCTTGCGGAAGCCGTGGCCCTCGTCCTTCGCCTCGAGATACCACACCGGCGAGCCGTTCTTGCGCACCGTCTCGACCATCTGAATGGCCTCGGTGCGGGGGACGCGCGGATCGTTGGCGCCCTGCACGATGAAAAGCGGCTTGGTGATCTCCGCCGCGCGGGTGGTCGGTGAGATTTTAAGGAGGTGCGCATGCATCTCGGGGTCGCGCTCGTCACCGTATTCCACGCGGCGCAGGTCGCGCCGGTAGTCCTCGGTGTTCTGCAGGAAGGTCACGAAATTGCTGATGCCCACCACGTCGAGCGCACAGCGGATGCGGTCGTTGTAATGGATCGCCACGGCCAGCGTCATGTAGCCGCCGTAGCTGCCGCCGGTCACCATCACGCGGTCGGCGTCGAGCTCCGGCTGCTGCGCGATCCAGTCGAGCAGCGCGCCGATGTCCTTCACCGAGTCCTCGCGCTTGAAGCCGTTGTCCAGCGCCACGAAGGTTTTGCCGAAGCCCGTCGAGCCGCGGACGTTCGGGTAGATGATCGCGACGCCGAGTTCGTTGAGATAGTAGTTGGTGCGACCCTGAAACCCGGGCCGCGACTGCGACTCGGGGCCGCCATGGATATTGATGATCACCGGACGTTTGCCCGTGAACTTCGCGTGCGGCCGGTAGTAGATGCCGGTGATTTCGAGCCCGTCGAAGCTGTTCCAGCGGACAAGCTCCGGCTCGCTCAACTGGTCGGCCACCAGTCCGCCCAGCTCGCTCTCGGTCCAGCGCGCAACCTGCCCGGTGGTCACGTCGAGCACATGGATGTCGGAAGGCGAGCGCGCCGAGTTCACGGTCACGGCCACATGCCGGTTGTCCTTGTGCCACGAGACGGCGCCGATCACGCCCACCGGCAGACCGTCGAGCCGCCGGTAGGTGAAGTTCTCCAGCTCCATCAGGTAGAGCCGGCCGAGCCCGGCCTCGGATACGTCGAACAACAGGTGCCGGCCGTCCTCGGAAAGGGTGAAGCCCTCCACATCGGCCGCGATAGCATTGGTCAGATAACGCGTCTGGCGCGTGGCGAGATCGATGTAAGCCAGGCGCTTGAACTCGGAGTCCTCATCCGTGCTCACGAACACGCCGCGACCGTCTTTGGCAAAAGCCGCACCGCCGTAGGCCACACCCTGGTTGCTCCGGGGCGTAAACTCCGTCAGCGCCCCCGTCGCCACGTCGAGCAGCCAGAGGTGGCTCTCGTTGACGGATATGTATTCGAAGACCAGCAGCGAGCGGTCGTCGGGTGACCAGTCGCCGGCTCCCCAGCCGCCGCCCTTCACCTCCAGCAACCGCCGGTCGGTGGCGGGATCGCGCGGGTCCATCACGTAGAGATCGCGGTCCGCGCCGTTGCGCCGCGTGGAACCGTAGGCGATGCGGTCGCCGGCCGTGCTCCAGCTCACGCCGCCGTTCTGGCTGCGCCCGCCGTCGGTCAGGAGCGTGTATTCGCCCGTGGCCAAATCGTGGCGGTAGATCTGGCGAAACTCCGAGCCGCCGGCGTCCCAACTGAAGAGGAAAAAGGCCGCGTCCACCGGATCGTAGCCCAACGAGCTGACCGGTTCCTCGAAGAATGTGAGCTGCCGGCGCATCCCCAGCGGCGCGGTCACCTGGTGGATTTGCGCGGTGTTGCCGAAGCGCGTGCCGACCAGCATCTCCAGCTTCTCGGGATGCCAACCGCCGAAACTCGCCGAACGGGCCTCGGTGTAGCGCTTGACGTCCTGCACCAGCGAAAGCGGCACCGCGGGAATGCCCTCGACCACGAGGTTCGCCCCCGGCCGGAGCACTTCCTGGGCGTTCAGACCCACCGCCGTGCCAACCATAATCAACAGCCAAAACTTGAGATTTCGCATCGGGCGAAAGGATTCATCCTGCCAGCCGGGCGCAAGTCGATAAACCGATTCTGGCGGTTGCACCGCAGAGCTCCCGAAGAACGCAGAAGGCTGAAGTGAGAATGAGTGCAGGAACCCAAACAGAATATGGTGTTCACTCTCTGCGTCCGTCCCGCCTCTGCGGTGCCCATAACTCGCCGCGCCCCATGGCCGCGCCATGCGAAGCCTTTGGCGAAGCATGGCGGCGTGCTCCGCAGCTCGCGGAGCGAAGGAGTATGCCCGGGAAAGGACTCGAACCTTCACGCCTTGCGGCACCGGCTTCTAAGACCGGCGTGTCTGCCATTCCACCACCCGGGCGGCTGAACTGCGGAGAGCAGAATGCGGATTTCAGAATGACGTGCGCAAGGCCTAAACCACTCCGCAATCCGCACTCGCCAATCCGCTATCTCACACCGCCTCGCCCAGCCGGTCGCCCATCTTGGCGTAGGTTTCGATACACTGTGCGCTTTGGGTCACGAGGTCCTGCTCGAAGCGGATGCGGCCGCGTTGGAAAAGCGTGATCACGCAGGAGCCGCCAAACTTGAAATACCCCTTCTCCTCGCCCTTCGTCACCGCCCGGCCGGGCACATGGCTCTGCTTGATGCTGCCGACATTCGTCGCGCCCACCTCGAGGATCGTCACGGTGCCGAAGGCCGGCGTTTCCAGCAGGGTGAGCACGCGTTTGTTCTGCGCGAGGTAGCGGATGTTGCGCCGCAGCGCGATCGGGCTGACCGAGTAGAGCCAGCCGTTGATCAGGCGCGGCTCGCCCGGCGTGCCGGCCGCGGGAAAATGAAACCGGTGGTAGTCCACCGGACACAGCCGCGAGATGAGCATCGCGCCCCCGGCAAATTTCTCCGCCAGTGCCGCGTCGCCCAGCAGCTCCGTGAGCGTGAACTTCGCGCCTTTTACATAAAACCCCTCGGCTGCGTCCACATCGGGAAACGCCAAGTGCCGGCCGTCCGCCGGGAGCACCGCCACCTGGTCGCCGGTCGCAATCGGCCGCGCCTCGGGCTTGAGCGCGCGGTAGAAGAACTCGTTGAAACTCCGGTAGAGCAGCGCCGACTTCGCGAACTCCGTGTGGTCGAGGTTGTAGTCGAGCACGAAGGGCAGGACCTTGGCCGCGCTGTAACGGCGCGACATCCGCCAGCCGAAATAGGCCGAGAAAAAACGCCGCTTCGCCAGCAGCCACACAAAGGCGCCGCCCACGGGATTCTCGTAGGCGAAGCGCAGCCAGCTTTCCCCGTAGATTTGCTCGGTCTCTCGCTGCCGGGTGTAACGGTTGTAAAACTGGATGGGTTCGGCGGGCATGAGCGCACAGGTTCACGCAAAGCCGCCAAGGCGCAAAGGAGAAAACGCCGGGCGGGCCCATCGGACCCGCCCGGCGTCGGCCACGGCATCAATGCAGCACCAGTTGTGCGGATATTACGGCCTGCTCGGTGTGAACGCCGTGCAGCCGATCGGTGGTCCGGCGGACTTCACCGGAGGCCACATCCAGCAGGATGTGGTTGGGAAACCGGCCGTGGGGATTGCACCCGGGGTTGAAGACCGCGGTCGCTCCCAGGGTATCGTGCCAGCGCTCCGGCTCGTGCACATGGCCGCTGAACACAAAAACCGGCCCGCGTTCGCGGACGGCCCCGGCCAGCAGCCGGTCGCCGCGGTCGAGCCCGGCCACGGTGCGCGCGGTTCCCGTGCCCGCTGGCGGCGTGTGCACGACCCAGCCGTCGGCCGCCGCACTGCGCGGGTGCTGCGTGCAGGCGATCGGCGCCAGGGCAAGGCTGCCGTGCTCCAGCACGGTGCCGTCCGGATAAACCGGCGGCGACAGGCGGCGCAACCAGTAGGCCGGTTGCCAACGGTAGCGCGCGGCATCCCACTCAAGATCGTGGTTGCCGCTGCTGACCACCACGGGCACCGGGCTGGCCTGCAGCCATTCGCCCACCCAGGCCATCTGGGCGGGCACATCGGGCAGGCGGTGATCGAGGAGATCGCCGCTGATGACCAGCGCATCGTGCGCCGGCGCGTCGTTGCGCAGCCAGTGAAACCAAGGCCGACGGAAATGAAGATCGGAAACGTGTAAGAGATGCATGACGGAAGGAAGTTACGGGTTGGATGTGTCGCGGCCGCGCGACGGGCACGGCCACACCGGCCTCTGCGCCGCCAGAAGCGGCGGCGAAGGCATCAACTCCCCGGAATCGCGGGGCACGGCGGAGCCGTGTCCTTCCGCCGACGCCAGACTTCAGCTTCGGCCGCGGGACACCGCTCCCCCTGCCCCGGACCGAATCCGGGGCTCATCATCATCGAAGATCAATGCGTGAATCATAGGCTGGGTTGGGTTGAGGTTATGAAGCGCCGCAGCGCTTTCCAAAATATCATGGTGGACTGTAGGGCGGGATCGCTGATCCCGCCGGGCCAACGCCGGTTTGACCGCTTCAGGCCGCCGCCGGCGGCGAGACCTTGCGGATCAGCAACTGGCGCGGGCCGCCCGGCGTGCACCAGGTGAACGTGTCGCCTTCCGTGAAGCCGATGAGCCCCATGCCGAGCGGCGCGAGGATCGACAGCCGGCCCGCAGCGCCATCGGCGTGCTCCGGATAGACGAGCGTGTAGGTGTCCACTTCGCCGCTCTCAAGGTCCTGGACCTCGACCTTCGAGCCCATGACCACGACGGTGTGCGGCAGCAGCTCGGGCGGCAGCACATCGGCACGCTCCAGTTCGGCGCGCAGCGGTTCCAGCGTGGCCCGCAGGCGCGGCTGGGACTTAATCACTATGTCCACCAGCATCCGCAGACGCAGATGATCGGAGGTGGAAATACGGAGCAGAGGCAGGGTCGTTGAGGTCATGGCATTCATGATGGTTTAAGAGTTAGGATTTGGGATTTAGGATTAGAATTTTGAGGTTAGAAGTTAGGATTTAAGCTTTAAGGGTCTTGGGATTTGTGAGCGGACAAAGTCCGCGAAACAGGCAGGGCAAATCCGGGAAGCATCCGGGGAGATCGAGGCCCGTGCGACGGGACCACGCAAAGCACGCGCGGTCGCCGGAAAATTCAGGGCGACCGCGTCAGGTGAGCACTTGTGTGCTCGGCAGCACTGGGTGCAGCGGTTTCACAAGGGATATCCTGCGCACCAAAACCGGAAGCACAAGCCCGAAGGGGTGAATCATAACACAGAAGCGCGAAGAAAGAAGGCGACTGTGCCTAAAATCTCACTGACCCCGCGACTGTGGAAGCTGGGCATCACGTCGCGCCTGCGCTCGGCGGAGCACTTGACGCCTGCCGCGGCCTACGCTTTGTTGCCGCCATGAAAGCCAACTGGATCGAGCGCGACGGTCAGGTGATCGATCTGCCGAATCTCACGGCGGTCGTTGAGAAAGACGGCGCTTGATTTGTATCGCGTTGCCCCGAATTGGGTGTGGCGAGTCAAGGCAAGACCCGCACGGAAGCACACCGGATGCTCGCCGAGGCGGTGGAACTGTGGCTTGGTGCGGCGAGTGCGGCCGAGATCAAGTGGCGTTTGCGGGCCGGGTCACGCGTCGTGCGACCGCTGACTCTCGCTCATGCCTAAGCCGCTGCCATCACGACCGCGCAGTTGAACTGCTTCGTTAGGTCAGCAGGCAGGAAGTTGGGATATTCACCCGTCCCAGCCATGCGATAGGTGAAATTAGGACAGAACTCGTTCCACTGCTCTTGCGACCATTCAGACTTAAAGGGGGAATATAAACTACGCTTCGCCATTTTATTTTTTAGCTTCGTTGAACGGGATGTTGACGATGACGGGACGCTGGCTCTTGACGCCCTTACCAAAAGCGACCGCCTGCAAGAACTGGAGATTGGGAATGGTCTCAGTGTGCGTCTTACCAAAAAAATTCTCGAAGAAGGCGAGGTTCGTCGCATCGAAGCAGGTGAACGCGATAATGGTGTTGCACTGCGTCAGCACCGTCTTGCTGACGTTCGCCGTGCGCTGCGCGATGACAAGTAGGCCAATGCCATACTTGCGGCCTTGGAGCGCAATCTGCGCAATCTTGGCCACGAGGCCCTTAGAGTCGAAATCGCCAACGCCTCCGGTCTCCGGCATGACAGTGTGTGCCTCTTCGACGACCAACAGCACACGTGGACATGTATCGGCGTTGTCGCGCGCAAAATGCAGCAGAGCCGTCAAATAAACCTCCGTGATGAAGATGCTAGCTTTGGTATTGGAAATCTCATCAAGCCTAATGATGCCAAGGCGCTTGTCGCCGTCCTTAGATGTCAGGAAATCCGCCAGCGATCTGGTGACACTTTCACGCAGTTTGTCCGCGAATCCCTTGAGCACTTTCTTTTCCGCACCGCCGCCGTAAGCCCCCGTCTCTGCTTCAAAGAGCTTGGCCCCTAAATCTACGGCCAGCTCTGGCGAGATGGAGAGGTCGTGCGGCTTCAAGTCGGCCAATTTCCCTTCGTAACGAGAGGTCAGGTCGATACAGATGACCTTAGTGCCCTTGTCGATGGCGTGACGCAGCAAATCGAAAGCTAACTCGGTTTTGCCAGCGCCTGTGACGCCGATGATGGCAGTGTGGTATTCCATCATGTCAGCAAAATCCCCGGCAATATTGATTTCAGTGCCCGGAATGGTGCCGTAAACGAATTCCTTTCCGGTCAGCTTGATGGCATCTGTGCCGAAGTCCTTCGGCACAGAAAAGACGGGGGTATTCATGGCCGGAAGCCACGGGTATTTCAGAAATCCTCGCGACTCGTCCAAGACACCGAGCTGAGACGCCTCAGCTAACTGGTAGCCGTGTTTGTTCGACTCCAAGCCTTCCTCTTTCGTATGCCCTTCGGCAATCTGATAGTAGATGCGTTTGTCCCCTGCTCGTGACCATACCAACATGCCCTCGTAACAGGGGCCTGGATCCCATGTGTGGAATTTCAGTTGCCCGATCGTCGAATCCACATCGACGAAACCGAGCAACTTAGAACCAGCATCACCGCCGAGGAGTTCGAGGCTGGTCTTGGTGGGCTCAACCCACTCATAGAGACAACCAGAATCCAGACCCTTCATGATCGGTTCCGTCATCGGAATGCAAAGCCCGGTTGCTAACGTCTGCTGCTCCTTCAACTGCTCATAAAGCGGCACCACATGACTCTGCTGACCATTGCTCTGTTGTAGAATGAAAACCTTTTCTAAATTCCATTTTACTTCCCCATGAAGGGTGACGTGGATGACATTGGGCGCATCAGTGCGGACCACTTGCCCGACAATGCTGTAACCGCACCGTTTCGCGCGAAAAGCAGATAGCATGTCGGGCACACGAAGCGGCCAGAGCGCGAGGAAGACGCCCCAAAAAACCACCAGCTTTGCTGTGGCGGGTGAAGTAACGCCATAAAAGGAAAAAACCGAATAAAGGAAAATGACCGAGTAGAGAACGCGCGCTTTGCCAAAAATAACTGCCGGGCGATGAGTGACGTTCGCTACCTTAGCGCGCCAGCCAAAGAGCGCCGGGCCTGAGCTTACGGCCACGCAAGTCATAGCCAGCACCGAGACAACGATGCAGTAGCTAAACAACAACCACCACAATGCAGGGGTGGGAAGACCGTAGATCGGGATCAGTGTGAGCATCCCCATCAGACCGTTAATCGCTGAGTCGGCGGGCTTGGTAAATTTAGCCTCCAGCAGAGCGCTCCCGATGACGATGAGGAGAAGAGCGTTTTGAAATATAACAGCGTCCTCGGTATCGTTGGGAATCCAGAGCCCAGTGATGTTTCGTGAAAGTAGGCAGATCGCCAATAAGCTGCCGAGCAAGATAAGGACCCGCGTCCATGGTTGGCTGGTTTTGGTCTCGTCGCTCATACGGGGCAAGTGTGCGTGCTTATAACGCTACAACTACAGGGACGAGCGAGATCAGGCCCGCTCGTCCCAATGGAAGGCGTATTTTAGGCAGCCTCCTCCGTGCTGAGTTGCCGCCAGACCAGCACAAACTCGCGGCATCCGCGTTCGATCAGAGCGATGTAGGCGGCAGTGTCGTCGGGGGCGACCGTGACCCGCCGCTGGATGCATTCCATCACCATGCAGATGGAGTGCTCGGGCGCGCGCTTGCCCGTCGCGGCCTTGAGGCACCACATGTATTGCATCGTGGCGACGATCTCGGCACCACGCCTGCCGAGTTGGTAGGTGTGATCTTTCGCGAGATAAAACCGAGCAGAACCCACCAGCGGCACCCCGTTGCGTTCACCGTGGACGATGAGGTCGGGCGTGACCGTGACGGTGATGTCGGGAAATTCCAGTGTGGCGTTCAGCTTGTGCGGCGGCGTGCGGAAGGTGACGTTCTGCGCTTGGATTTTCGGAGCGAGCTGGAGCAAGGCGAGAAACGCTTCGCGCGTGATGCGGTTGTCGATGTCGAGCCAATCACGGGTCGGACTGGTCGTCGTCCTGCTCGGGAGGCTCTTGATAGCGCGCTGAATAATGGAGGGGCTGGATGCGCCGCCTTCCAGAAACTCCCTAGCCGGAGTGCGAAAGGCGGAGTAGTAGGGCGCAAATCCTTTGTTCTGATGACGCGCTCGCATCACCTGCCGCACAATGCTCCGGCGGCGTTCGGGGGTCTTCGCGACGATGAAGTCGGCGATCTTGTTGGCTGAGACTTTAATGTTCATAGGCGATATAGTTCCGGCGTTGTCCACTGAGCGGTTTGCTTGAGCTGTTAGGTTGCGAGGAGGTTTGGACGACGCGCGGAGCGGGTTGGCCTACGGCAACAAGTGAAAAGTGGCGGCATTTGCCCCCACGGAAAGAACTCGGAAATTTGACTTGCCATGCATTCCGGCTATACTGCCTAATACTTGGTTAGTTTTTCCACTTGCTCGTATTAGCCGTGAGCATGCCAATAGATGGGCAAAACGCCTTATCCATTATAGGAAAACAACTTATAAAAATACCCGATGCCGATTAGCATCAAAGGACGGTCTGACCTGCGCCAAATTGGCTGAGTGAGTGGGACGCTGTCGCACTTTGCACGCTGACTAATGTCTCATATCAGCAAATCTGGATGCATGAGTGACTCAGCAGGAGCCGGTGCCAAGGACGCAACCAAACCGGACTCACGCAATAAACTCACTGCATACATGGGCGTTCCGACGACCGACTGGGTCAATTGCATTGCAGACCGGGCTTATGAATTCTAGTCAATGGCTATAAACAGCTTATAGACTGACGTAATTTAGTCTGTCGCTCCTATCGCGTAGAATCGGTGTCTGCGTCGCTCGCCATCTCGACTCGGCCCTTCACTTTATCCCCAGCCCATCGTCCTTCACGGAGAACGTGACAACAGTTTCCCCGCGACTCGCCTCCGGCGGGTGAACTTCGCCGCCGATGAGGGCGCGGGCGAGCTTGGTCTCGATGTGGCGTTGCAGGAAACGCTTCAGCGGACGCGCGCCGAAGACGGGGTCGTAGCCTTTCTCGGCGGCCCACTCCTTCGCCTGCTGGTCGAGCGTCACGGTCACGCGGCGGTCGGCCGGTCTAAATTTCCGGGGAACCCGCGGTTTGGGCTTTGAGCGCGCGGGCGATCTTCGCGGTGTTGTCGGCGGAAACGCCGGCTTCGGCAGCGCACGGCTCCCACTGGCCAAGGGCTGCCGCCACTTGGTCGATGACCGCATTCAACTTGGGCACGGTGGCCACGCCGCACGCGCGGCCGGTCACAATAAAATCCTCCCGCGTGATGCCCACACGTTTGCCGGCGACCGACATCTGCTGGGTGGCCGTCCATTTGCCGGGCTCGGGGTTGTGGGCGTAGCAAACGTCGTAAGCCGGCGCCAGTTCCCACCGGCCGTCTTCGGTGAGCAGGAAACCGAAATTCTTGGTGTGATCGTCGCGGTTGCAGCCGAGCACGTTGAAGACCATCCGCCGGAAGCCCTCCAACTTGGCTTCGGGCGCCAGGTTCAGTTTCTCGATCACGGCAAAATAGTCCTCGTAGGCGTGACCGTGGGCGCCGGGCGCGGCGTAGGCGAGGTGCGCCAGGCCGAAGAGCGAGGCGAAGTGACGCTTGCCCCCGCCGTCGGGACGATCAAAGCGGCGGGTCATGAAGTGGGCGCGGCTGCCTTCCTCGAACAGACGGCATTCGGCCATCGTGATCTCCGCCCGCCGGGCCATGAGGTGGTAGGCGTATTCGATGCGACCGTAGCCCTGCGGATCACGGACGCCGTCGAAGGCCGCGGTCACGCCATCGAATTTCATCAACCAGTGCTCAAAGCCCGCCGGGGCCTTGGCTTGGCCGGAGCGCACCTCTCCGGTTGTCGGATTGAGGGCGATGACCGCCTTGGCGCGGGCACCACCCGCCGAAGTGCCGACCCGCAGGATTTCATTCAACTCCTCCTCACTCCCCAAGCCAACGGTCAGGCCCTCCCGTCGCGCCAGCGCCGCCGAGGCGAGTTCGACCAGCCTGTCCACCTCAACGCGTTCCGACCTCGAGTTGCGCTCCCGGAGGGACGGCCGAAATTCCAATGCGCCCATGCCGCGGTTGCCGATGTAGCACAGCCGCTCCAAGGGGGAAAAATCCGCCGGCGACCGCCCCTGCTGGCGCAGCCAGTCGTTGATCAGTGCATTGCCATAGGTATCCGGCAGGCTGTCCGCGAGCAACCCGGGCAGCCCGCCGAAGGATTCGTGCAGGTTGGCAAACTGATACGGCCCGGACCGGAGAGGCATCATCAACGGCGCCAGCTCCGCCCCGCTGCGCACAAATTTCGGGGTATATTCAAACGCAGCCAGCCGGCGCGTCGCATCCCAATAGGCGACGCCAGCCTTCACTCCCTGATAATACACATCGGCGAAGGGATGGGCCATGGTTAGCGCACGCGTTGGCGTTGTTTGCCGGCCAGTTTCTGCATTTCGATCGGGCTGGGCACCGGCGCGGGCAACAGGTTGATCAAAGCCTCGCGGAACCCCAGCGCTTGCAGCACACGGTTCAGCGATTCGACCGTGACCGACCGACCGTTTTCCAAGCCGGATAGCACGTGTTTGCTCACGGCCGCCTTCGCCGCGAGTTCCTCTTGCTTCATGCCCTGAATCACCCGTTGGTGGCGCACACGGTCTCCCAGCTCCTCAAGTTCTTTCATAATTCCTGTTTTTACAGGTTTTATTTCACTAAACAACAGTTAATTCCTGTTTTTACAGGTTTTATAATATACTTATTGCATCTTCTATTCCTGCATAATGTTACGGCAATGACCGGGGACCGCAGGAACGCACCCGCCGGAAGGTCTATCGCTCGTCAGGGGAGCAGGCCGGCACAAGGACGTGCCGGCCCACCTCATAGATGGAAGGAGACTGCGCCGAACCGACCACCCGTTCACTTCATCACCAGCGCATCGTCCTTCACGGTGAACTTCACCTCGCTGCCCTCGGCGACTTCGCCGCCGATAAGCGCGCGGGCGAGCTTCGTCTCGATGTGGCGCTGCAGGAAACGCTTGAGCGGACGCGCGCCGAAGACGGGATCGTAGCCCTTCTCGGCGGCCCATTCCTTCGCCTTCTTGTCGAGCACCACGGTCACGCGACGGTCGGCCAGGCGCTTGTTCAGGTCGGCCAGCAACAGGTCCACGATGGTCGTGATTTCCTCCAGCGTGAGCGGCTTGAAGAGGATGGTCTCGTCGATGCGGTTGAGGAACTCCGGTCGGAAGGAACGCCGCAGCTCCGCCATCACGCTCTCCCGCACGCTCTCGGGGATCGTGCTGCCGGTCACGCCGTCCAGCAGGAAGCGCGAGCCGAGGTTGGAGGTCATGATGATGACGGTGTTCTTGAAATCCACGGTGCGGCCCTGCGAATCGGTGATGCGGCCGTCGTCGAGCACCTGCAGGAGGACGTTGAACACGTCCGGATGCGCCTTCTCGATCTCGTCGAACAGGATCACGGCGTAGGGCTTGCGGCGGACCGCCTCGGTGAGCTGGCCGCCCTCGTCATAGCCGACGTAGCCCGGGGGCGCGCCGATCATCCGCGCGACGCTGTGCTTCTCCATGTATTCGACATGGACAAATAACTCACCCGTTTGACCCCCATACATTATGAAACTATTTTCTCCTCACATGACCCAACCGAAGATCTACAGCTACACCCGGTTCTCGTCGGAGCACCAGAGGCGTGGCGATTCGGTTCGTCGTCAAATCGAAGCGGCCGAGCTATGGAGCCAAACTGAAGGGAACGGCCTAGAACTGGACACCTCCCTGCGGGACGAAGGCGTTTCCGGTTTCTACGGCCGCAACGCGGAAATCGGTGCGCTAGGCACTTTCCTCAAGGCGATTCGCGAGGGACAGGTTGCGCCCGGATCTGTGCTGCTTGTCGAAAACCTCGATCGTATTTCTCGAAACGATCCTCTAAAAGCGATGCGCGTGCTCGAAACCGTCGTCGAAGCCGGTGTCGACGTCGTCACGTTGCAAGATCGACGTAGATATACGCGCGAGACGATTTCCCAAGACGTGACACACCTGATTGTTGCGCTTCTCACTTTTGCGCGTGGCAACGAGGAATCGCGCACAAAATCAAGGCGTCTTTGCGCAGTCTGGACCAAGAAAAGACGCGAAGCACAGGCCGGAAAAATCATTTCAACATGGGTGCACCCATGGCTACGAGTCGTGGGCGTGAAACGAGATGGCATCAGAAGCGACTTTTCTGGAGCCAAATATGTGTTGAATGAAACTAGGGCGAAGATCGTGAAGCTGATCTTCCAGTTGGCTCTTGCCGGCTGGGGCTATGGACGCATCGCACAGGAATTGAAAGCGCGTCGGGTAGCTCCGTGGGGCCGAGCCAAGTGGTCGATCACGCGTGTTTCCAAGGTTATTAAAAATCGCGCTGTGATCGGCGAGTTTCAGCCTTGTCGCTATGAAGGGGGAGCCTACGGCAAGCGAGTGCCTGATGGGCCGCCGATTCGAGGCTATTTTCCGCGGATTGTTTCGGATGCAGAGTTCCGCGCTGCGCAGCCGGAACCGGGTAGCGAACCTCGCGGGCGGCCTCAAAAGCACATCCGACTTCTGACCGGCATTCTATTCGATCCGCTCGACCGGCCGATGCACGTCCATGCAAAGGCCAAGGGAGCGTTCCCAACCTACTACACTGCCTTCAACCATTTGGAGCATTCCGAACGTGCCTTCCGGTGGTCGGCAGAACACCTGGAGCGGTGCGTCATTGCCGCTTGCCACGAGATCGACTGGGCGCGCCTGTATGCAACCCAGACCGACGAGCCGGACCGCCTTGCCAAGCACATCGCCGCACTTGCGCTCGAGGAAAAGGAAATCCATCGAAAGATCTCTAACGCCGCCAAGCATCTCTTGGAGGGGGCGCTTGCCGAAGCGGTCAAGAGCCAGGCGCGCGAACTCGAGGCTCGGCTCGCAGCAATTCACGTCGAGCGGACCGATGCGCAGACGCAATTGTTGAAGCTTCGCCGGGCAAACGCCGCGGCACCAAAGCTCGCTACTAGAGAGGTGCCAGCAGACCCTGTCAGGCGCGAAAGGCTGCGCACCGAGCTTCGCACGATGCTTGCCAAGGTGCAGGTCTGGCCGGATGGCCGAACACCGGATTCATTCTGGCAGCGGCCGTTTGCATACGCAAAGCAGATAGCCCCGCCATCGGCGCGGTTGTCAATCGCTCTGGGTGAAGTAATGGGTGCAATCCGGTTGTTATTTCGCAACGGGAGGGCCATCACCGCCTATGTCACCTTCGTGCGATCCGGAAAGAATCGTGACGCGAAAGTGATCGCCTTTGCTAAGCCGCAAGGGATGACTCCGGAGATATGGGATCGGATCTGTTCGTTTGTCGGAATGTATCGGAACGAAAAGGAATCAGAACCTCATGCTCCCAGGAAACGTCGTGCGGCTTAGAAGAGGTAAACACCCGAACCCCTTCATTGGCGCGCAGCATCATGACGATTTCGTGACCGGGAGGGATCGCCGCGCGGATTTCATGGATTCGAGACGTGTCGCGAGATTCACCCAGCACATTCATGCGGCGATCCCTCGCTTCGTTCGCGCTTTCCCACAGTCATACGGATTTCGTGTATGCAGACCTGTGCGAGGCGTTCGAAGCGTAAGTCCATACGAAGTTTTGGAACCACACATCATGTCGCTTCAATCGTGATGCGACGGATCTGCGGCCCGGGGCGGGCGCCGACCTTCGCCGAGTAGTTGAGGCGCAGCTCGCACAACCGGCCAAGATCGAGCGCGGTTCGTATTGGCGTGAGATCACGGCCCTCGATCACCACCTCCTCCCGGTCGGTGCGAATGACAAACGTCTCATGGTCCCCGAGCAAATGCTCCCAGCGCTTGAACTGGGCGGTGGGATAGGTGACCACCCGGTCGACCAGGACAAAACGGACAGCCACCGCATCCCCTCCCTTTTCAGCCAGTTCTCCCCAAGAATGCACGGGTCTGGCGAGCAGTCGCCTTGAATGTGCATGCACGTCCATGATCAGGCAGCCGAAAGTCGGACCGATGGTGACATGCGTGCTGCCCAGCGGGCACGCCAACCGTGAGGCGTAGGGCTCTCCCCTTCGACCAGACCGATGAGCTCACTGACGAGCTTGCGGTCGGAGGGCCGCATCATGGATTCGCGCGCGGCCTCCCTGTCGGTGGTGTAGATCATCTGGCTTTCGCGGAAGCGGGAGTTCGAGACATAGGCCTGTTTTAGGTTGCCCGCAGCGATGCCGGCTTCGGCCATGAGCAGAATGCCGCGGTCCACTGTCTTCCCCTGTGCGGCATGGGAGGTTGCGGCATAGCCATGGCTGAATTGGCGAAACCATGGCGGAACCGTGCGTCCACCCTTCAAGGTGAGGGCACCATCCGGAGCGATGGACGCCACCTCGACCAGATCACCATTGCGCAGGTTGGCTGGCTTTGCGTTGGCCCGGATCAGAAGACGGTCGCCGGGCGCCACCGGGAGCTCCGCCGTGGAGCCAACGGTAAAGCCTCCGCACCGACTCGGTTCGATCCGCCGTTCAGCACCCGCTGCATCACGCAGCACCAGTTCCCTCCCTTCTACCCGGACAACCGTCGCTGAATCATATCGGCTGAAGCCACCAACATCCCGGTAAAACAGGAGCACATCACCGGCACGGTAGTTCTGGCTGCGACGGCGCTCTTCCACCGTCCATTTGAAGGGCTCCACGGTGGCAAAAACCCGGTCTTCGCCGGCAAGCACGCCGGCATCACGCAACCGTGCCCTGACCGCGGCCGTAAATGCACGGATTTCCTCCCAGACCGGCGAGATCGCCAGGCATGACTTCCCGGCGCGGACGGTACGCACATAGTCCGCGGCCGCGGTCGCAAACATGGCCGATTCCTGGCGGATTTCCTGCACCGCACCCAGCCGGTTGAACTCATTGAATGCCCCGAAGGCATCTCCCCGGGCCAGCCTTGCGACGGCCCTGCGGTAGACCGGATCGTGTTGCCGGCGGATTTCCGTCAGACGGATAACCGGCACCCGGGCAAACTCCTGCAGGCAGCGGAGCGCGTCACCGGCCTCGACGGAATGATGCTGCTTCGTGTCCCCCACCAGCAGAAGCCGGTTGCCGTTGTGGTCGGCCAGCCGGCAGAGATAGCGCATCTGAGTGACCGAGATTAGACCGGCCTCATCAACCAGCAGGACCCGGCCGCGCACGGCCCGTTGGAGGGCTTCGCCCGCAAGCAATTGCTGCAAGGTGTCGGCTTCCGCCGTGAGTTCCCGCCGCAGGACGTCGGCCGCCCCGGAGGAGGGCGCGCACCCAAAAACCCGTCCCCCACCCTGCTCGATTCCGGCCAGCACAGCCTTCAGCGAAGTGGTTTTGCCGGTCCCGGCATCGCCCTGCAGCACCATCACGCCGGAGCGGGAGCCAAGCACCGCCTGCACGGCCTCGGCCTGGTCATCGCCCAACCCTCGCAGGGCAGGCACGCTGCCCAGCGGACCAAAATGGCGCAGCCGGCCGGCCGCCCAACCGGTAAACTCACGCTCTGCTTCGAGACCCTCACGGGAGGCTATTTCATCGCCTAAGCGCAGCAACGCCCCGCTGTGCTCGCGTCGGCCCAGAGCCTGTTTCAGTGCAGCAAGCGGCACGGAGCCACGGCCGGCAACCAGCGCTTCGCGCAAGAGCAAGCGGTCATCGACGACCGATTTGCGCTCAAAAACATGTGCCTCCGCCGACCGCAGGGCCTCGCTTGGGGTGATCCGGGACTCCGGAGCCGGACGACCGGAAGCCTTGGCCATCACTTGCTGCAGGACCTCGATGTGTGGGCCGGCTTCCCGCAGCCACCCCGCCCGCAGTGCGGCGGCCGTAGCATGGGACTTGTGCGCCCGACTCTCCACGGCAATCGCCTGCAAAGCATCCTGGGACGAGGATCCGGACTCGGCGGCCCGTCGGAGGATTTCCTGCCGGCGCTTGCTGAAGAGCGCCCTGAGTTCCTCGGGAACGCCCTTCACCTGGAAGCCGATCCGCCGGCCCGCTTCCAATTCATAGCCGGCTGCGGTCATGCGTGCCGCCAGCTTGTTGTAGCAGACTTCCCGCAAGTAGCCCTGATGGCGGTAAAATCCGGAGGGCTGGACGCTTTTCCAGCGTTGCTCCGTCGCATCGAACGTGAGGTTCATGATGCAGAGGTGGGTGTGCAACTGGGGGTCGAGCGCCCGGTTGGCGTCATGGGTCACGATGGCCCCGACCAGCGAACCGGTGCAGCGGTCCGCGTTCTGGTCCGACCGGCGGATGCGGGTGGCCGTAAGCGCTTCGACTTCCTGGAGAGTCTCCGCGACGGCCTCCTGCCACCACCGGCCGATCCGTTCATCCCCACCGACCAGATACAGGACCGATACGTCCTTGGGCGGTGAAATCTGGCCGAAAAAACAAACCCGCCGGTGGGCACCTTTGTCCCGGACCATCAGCTTGGCGCCGGTCGCCGGATGCAGTCCCCGGCAAAGGCTCTCGAAATGCTCCCGTTGGCATCGGCCGGCCAGCCCGAGGCGTGCCGCGCCGGTTCCAACCCATGACATCTCCACCCGGCCATCCTGGGTCAGGTAATCACCGACGGCCATGTGCTCGCGGAAATACTCCACGGCACCGGCCACAACCACACAGGGCTTGTCGAATCGAACCATGGAACAACCCTATCTAATTCCCATACTTTTTCTAGTTCTAATACGAATTATTCGGACCAACCTGCCCGGGAACGAACCATTCCTGGCAAAACCAAGGGATCCTGTCCTTTCGCCATCACCCACCGCAGACGATACCTCTTCAAAGCGGCAAAAGCCGCCTGTATCACTCATAAATCCGGGGACACGCCACCCCTAGCGTCCGCTAGGAATTGGTGGTGACACCATCACTCCGCCACTACTCGACCACTACTTCGCCACTACTCTGTGGCCGGGAGGACATCGGCACTTTTGATTTTACTTATAAGCCATACGTTTTAATTTACCGGACCATGCCGGAAACCCACGAACTGCACGCCCGCCTGCTGGCCCAAGCCCGGGACTATGACCCAACCGCCCACCACCGCGGCCTGCTGGAGCCCTATCGCGATGTATTGCTGCTCTGGCGGGCCAAGTTCATGAGCTATGAGCAGATCGCGGCGTCATTGACCCAACATGGTCTGAAGGTCTCCCCGGCCGGGGTGGGCGTATTTTGCCGGCGGTCTTTCACCAAACTGGAAATCGAGCGGGCACGGCAGGACCTTGCCGCCGGGGAGCGCCGTCCTGCCGGTCCGACGACGGGCTCCGGTCGGCCCGTTACCGGCACCGGCCAGCAACGCGGACCCAAGGTCGCACGCGACCACTACTGATGACGGTGCCGGCCAAGCGACTCATCCTCTTTCCGCAGGACAAGGGCGGCATCGGCAAGAGCTTTGTCGCCACCCTGATTTACGACCACCTGCAGGACGCCGGCGTCCGGGTGAAGACCTTCGACCTGGACCACGCCAATTCCACGTTTTACCGGCTCGTGCCCGGCACGGAGTTCATCAACACCGAAGGGGACGCCGACAAGCTGGGGGTGCTCGACCGCCTCGTGCATGCCCTGTCCGAGGCCGAGGTCGTGCTGGTGGACAACCGCGCCTCCGGCGGAAGCAAGCTGCTGGCCTATCTCGACGAGACCCGGCTGCCCGAATTACAGGAGGAGTTCGGCTGCGTCATCGTGTTCGTGGTCATTGCCACCGACGACAAGGACGCCAACTCCCAGATCGCCGAACTGCTCGACTCCCACGGTTCCCGCGTGCGCTGGCTCGTGATCCGGAATCTGCGTGACAGCCAAGAACTCGCATTGTTTGGCCAAAGTCAGGCCCGGCGCCGGCTCGCGGAGATGGGCACCGTCGAGATCGACCTGCCCGGCCTCACTGCGGTGACCCGCAACCGCCTGCAATCCGCCAATCTCACCGTGGGCCGGGGACGCCATGCCGAGGAGCTGCATCTGCTGGACCGTTCGCGGTGCATCCGCTTCCACGCGCACATGGCCGGGGAGTTCGAACGGGCACGGTCCCTGTTGATCGCATGAGCCCGGGCAAAAAGGAAACCGTGCCGCCGGAATGGCTCGACCCGGAGTCGTTGCCCGACGATCTCCGCTGGATTCCGGCGCACTACAAGCTGCACCCGGGCGACCCCGTTTATCTCCTGCTGGCCTGGCATTGGCGGCGGCTGCAGCGCTCGGAGGACGTTTTGCGCGCTCTGGCGTTGGAGTTGCGCACTTCCCTGGACAACCGGATCGAAACCCTGACGGAGGCCGCCGAAACCGTGGCCGGGGTCGGTGACGCGCTGGCCGGCGTGCAGGCCGAGCTTGAGCAGAAGCCGGCACAGCTTGCCGGCCAGATCGACACCCTGCTGGCCAAGCCGCTCGGTCAGGCGGTAGCCCAATTGCAGACGCTCGAAAAGTCCCTCGCCACGATCGCTCCGGGCATTCGCGCCAGCCAACACCGCCAGCTGCTTGCCGCCCTGCTCATCGGTGTCACTCTCGGCGTGCTCCTCGCCTTGAGTGTGTTTCTCGCATGAAAGTGAGGGTGGTTGTGCTCATCGCCGCCTGCCTTGCAGGCGCGGCCTGGTTTCGCGGCCATCTGGCTACAGGAACCGGCTACGGGCTCGCCCTGCTCTGCGGTGCCCTGGCCCTCTGGCTGGCCTATGTCGCGCTGACCGGCACGGCTACTACAGATCGTGCCGTCGTGCTGAAATTGTGGGGGCTGGAGTGGACCCGGGACGAGGCCTGCTGCCATTTCTTCATCACGGGCGCCACCGGCACCGGCAAGACGGCGCGGGCCGTGGTGCCGATCATGCACGGGCTTCGCTCCACCCTGCCTGGCACGGGCATCCTCGCGGTGGATTCCAAGGGTGCCCTTTGGCCGCCGCTCGAAGCCATGGCCCGGTCCTTGGGCCAGACGGACACGCTGCGGCTGATCCGCGTGAGGCCCACCCATGTATCCCCCGAATCCTGGATCCCGCCGCTGCGTCTCAACCTGCTCGGCGATCCCGCCGTGCCGTGGAGCACCTACGCCAAGATAATCGTGGATACCGCGACCGCGGCAGGCCAGAAGGGCGGACAGGCCTTTTTCAAGGAGACCGCGCGCGACGTCATCACCCACGGCATGCGCGCCTTGGAGGCGGCGGACCTGCCCGTGACGCTGGCCAATGTCCACGATGCCATCTGCATCTCCTCCGAGACCGAACTCCTGCTGGCCCGGCTGGGCGAGTCCACCCATCCGGCCGCGGCGGCGGAGCAGCAGTATTTCAAGGACTTTGCGGCCCAGCCGCCGGAACAGAAAAGCGGGACGGTCTACACGGTCGCCAATTTCCTGCGGCCCTACACGCCGCCGGATATCCGGCAGGTGGTTTGCTCGATCGATCCCAACTTCACCTTGGCCGAGGTCGATGCCGGCCGGCTGATCTGCCTGTCCGTGCCGCAGACCTACCAGGTGGAACGGCGCTACCTGAACCTGCTCTTCAAGCAGCTGTTCTTTCTGCATGCGTTCCGGCGGTTCGACCTGCCGCCGGCAGAAATGCGCCGGCGCAATGTCATCGTGCTTGTCCTCGACGAGGGCCAGAAAACCACCCTCGTTTCCGAGGACGGGTTTTCGGATCATCTGGCCGTGGACGAACTGCGCGAGGCGGGCGTGTGCCTGATCTCCGCCACGCAGACCCCGCTCTCGCTTTACGCGTCGTTCGACACCCCGAACAAGGCCGATGTGTTCATGGCAAACCTGCGCACCCAGATCCATTTTCGCGCGGCCGATGAAAAGGGCGCGAAGATCCTCGCCGACAAGCTGGGCGCCCGGGAGGTCAGGAAATACTCCGGTGGCGTGAGCGGCGGCCGCACCTCGCAAAACTGGCAAATGGCGGATGAGCCGTGGTTCAAGCCGGCCACCCTGCTGGCACTGGACGAAGGCGTGGCCGTCCTGAAACATCCCCGGAGGATCGGACGGCCGTTGCGGCTGACGCTACCGTTCACCCGGTTCACTCGGGGTAACCAGCCGGCACCCGTGGAGCGGGTAAGCCAACGTGCCGCCAAGGCTTCAATCTGATCATCCACCAAGACGGGCCAGTGCCGCCCGCAGGTCGGGCAGCTTGGGTGGCTTGGGGAGAACCAAATCCACATGCAGGGGCGGACTTGCTCCCGTATCCATCCGTTGCCCCCAGCCTGTGAGCAGGATGACGGCACGCACTCCGCCGGCCTTGGCTGCGGCCGCCACGGTGCGACCATCAACCTGTGGCATGCCGAGGTCAGTGATCACTACATCAAACTTTTCGTCGCCCGGCATGGTTGCGAGTGCATCCAGCCCTTCCCGCCCGCCAGGACAGGCCCTCACGGTATGACCGTCGCTGGATAGCACCTCGCGCAGCGAGCGGAGGATAAGGGGATCATCATCGACCAACAATATGCGCAGGTCGCGTTCCGGTTCCGGCCGCACCGCGGGCACTGCGGCATCGGTGCGCTGGCCGGAGGCCGGCGGGAGGCCGATGCGAAAAGTGCTCCCCCTCCCGGGAGTGCTGTCGATATCAAGAGTTCCGTCGTGCCGTTGAACCATGCCGTAGACCATGGCCAAGCCCATGCCGGTTCCACCCTGGCCCTTGGTCGTGAAAAACGGTTCCAAGCAGTGTTGTCGGGTCTGCTCATCCATGCCGGTCCCGGTGTCACTGACCTCCAACACTACCCGGGCCGGCGGCACCTGCTGCGGGCCGGCCGGTTGCAGCCTGGTCCGCACGGTAATCCGTCCGCCTTGTGGCATCGCATCGGTGGCATTGAAAATCAGGTTGGTGACCGCGTCCCGGAATTCCGCCTCCACGCCCTCCAGCACGGGAACATCGGACGACAGATCCAGCTCCAGTTCGACCACCAAGCCGGCCTGCTGGGGCATATCGGACCAGCGGGCCCGGGTCAGCTTCACCACTTCCTTGATGATCGCGTTCAGATTCACCGGTGCGAGCCGTTCTTCGGGTTCGTTGCCCCGGTAGAAGCCGCGCAGGCGCGCCACGGTCTGGGCAACATTGGACATGGATTTCTGGATGTTTTGGAGCAGGTCCCTCGATTTCGGCCCGAGGCCGGTCTCGGTCTGGAGGACAATCTCCGCGCAGAGCGAGGCCGGCGTGATGGCGTTGTTGATGTCATGGACGATGCCGCTCGCCATCTGGCCGAGCGCATTGAGCCGCTCCTGTTGCAGGAGGCTCTGTCGGGTGTGACGCAGGTCGTCGTAGGCCTGCTGGAGCTGCCACCGCAGCCGGGCCTGATGGGTGGCCAGGGAGGCATGGTCTGCCGTCTGCGTGAGAAACTCGCACAGGCCGCTGCTGAAGCTGTCCGGTGCCCGTCGCACCGCCACGAGGAAGCCAAATACCTTATCTTCCGTAGCCAACGGTGCCAAGACCGCGGACCCCATGCCCGCCGTGCGCAGCCGGTTGATCAGCGGCGATCCGTCAGTCGTGGCAGCCAGATTCGATTCATGCATCAGCCGACCTGCCACCGCTCCATTCAGTGCGGGATCTGCCAGATCCAATCCTTGCAGTGTTTCGGCCAGTTCCGGCTCGTGCAGTCCGAAGTGCGCCGCCCACACCGCTTGCCCGTCAGCCTCGCGCAGCAGGATCGCGCAAAAATCCAGCGGCAGGCTCTCTTCCAGCCGGCGGACAACCACCTGGTGGATGCTTTCCGGATCCTGATGCTCGGCAATGGCCCGGGTGACCTGCTCCAGCAGGTTGAGTCGCTCCAACTGTGCGAGAATACGGGCATCGGCCGCCCGGCGTTTGAGATCCGCCCGATGCAGGCGCACGGCATAGACCCAGACCAGCCCGCCGAGGATGCCCACGAGGCTCACCGCGAAGAGCAAGGTGCCGGTGGCGAAATCATACCAGCCGTAGCGGTCACCGTGGATCAGAAACCAGCCGAGGACCAGAGGAACGAACGTGGCCGCTGGCAGTAGCCGGCGCGACACCCGGCTGCCGGCGGTGTCGCCGGTCATCACGGTGACCAGGGTGGACTCGGGCCGCATGGCGAGCAGGCCGCACGCCAGCACCATAAAAAGCCCCGCCGTATGGATCGCCATCTGGGTGTAGGGCAGCAGCGGTCGGCCGAGATAAAAGTAGTGGCACGCGCTGATCAGTCCGAGCAGTCCGGTAAGATGCACCAGCATCTGGAAAGTGCGTGCGAAACGTGTGCGCGGAAGCAACAGGGCGACGCCGGCGAGCACGAAGGCCAAGGCTGTAGCCGGAGCCATCCTTCCCAGATGGACGGTTTGCACTGCCCCCGGCTTTTCGGGGATTAGCCACTGATCGATGCCAAAATCCCGGCCGAGCATATATTGCAGGAAAGTCAGCAGGCCCAACAGCGCTGCTGCTGCTGCGCACACTTGACCGGTGAGCCGGCGCGATGGGGTCGCAACCTGCGCGGAGAATAGGACCAATGCGAGCCCACTGAGCAGAAATCCGATGGCCGTGTTGACCTTCATGGCCAGCCAGCCTGGAAGGAAGCTGGTCATCACTCCTATGCCGGTGAGCCAGCCTGTGAGCACCACGGTGCCGCCGCAAATAACAATGATGCCAGCAGCAAGGCTGACTTGGGTTGCGAGTCGGGTGTTCATAGGCAATAAAAAACCAATCCTCCGCCGGTGGTGGCGGCTGGCAGGCCTATGGACGAGAACAGTTTGCGCAGATCTCGCAGTGCAGCAAGCCCGAAGACTACAAACTACGCGGGGTTGCCCGGGCCGGAAACCGGCCTGAACGGAGCCGTTTCCGACCCGGGCGGTGATGATCCGGGGTCACCTTTGCGTCGCGCACACAACTACACGGCGCAAATTGCGGATTATTGGTCTAATTGCGGCTCGGGTCCGCCGGGATACGCCCTGCCCTCGCCCATGCCGCATGACTGCGAACCTTTGCTCTCTTGGGCCGTCGCCGATCATGCGGCCAGCCAATCGCATCAAGGTAATCTTCGGCGAGACCGCGGGCATCGCGGCCGCGCAGGTTGGCATGAATCAGACTGCCGGCATCCGGAGCCTTCGTCCCAAGGATGCGGCGCAATCTATGGACCGCGGAAGCAAATGGGCGGTATTCGGCGGGAGTCAGCGAAACGGTGATGATGACGGGAAGGAGGCTGGGCATGGTGCATGGGGTTGGGGTTCGTTAATCAGGCCTGAGCATTGTCTCACGGCCCGGGGTTGGGCAAAACGCGGTCGCATCGTCACGACCACGGCTTAGATTTCGTGCTATCCTAACCGTTCACGTCCATTTCAGCTAGGACCGGCAGGTTCACGATTCGGACGGATGCGCACTCGGTTGAAACCCAGCACCTCGAACGAGAATCAGACGGGCCGGTGCCAGAGGACGGCTAAAAGCATGCTCGGCAGCATGGTGGGCCAGCCGGACCATGCTGTGTGCAGGCTTCGCATCTGGGATAAACCGAGCCTGACCACTCCAGACTTGCCGGGCTCGCGCAGGAAAAAAATCGGATTGTCCAAGGTTCCGCCCGCAAGAAACGTACATGGTCGGACCTGCAGGCCGGCATCTGGCCAGGTCGTCTCCACCGTAGCAGGCACACGAACTAGCGGAAACTTGCATCCGTCGGATTCCTGCCACTGCCGGGCCAGATCTGTTTCAAAACGCGCGAAGTCCGAACCATACGACACGATCTCGGTGGCAATCCCATGCGCGTGGAGGGCTAAAAGGTATTCCGGCGCGAAATCATCTACTTTACGGGCAAGGTCGCCTTGGAAAGGGTGTTGGTCAGCCCCTGACTTGCCGTGCAGCTGCATCACCAACTCGAGCCCCCAGGCTGCATCTGAAGCGCCCGGGAGCCGCGCGTGTTCCTCAGCGTATGCGTCAGGAGATTTCATGCGGGGGTAGATTTCAATTACGCCACGTCCTCACGTTCCGGACAAGGCAATACCGTCTATAGTAGTTAGATGATGATGCCTATAGCAGGTAGTCTTTCGGGGTGCCCGCCGACCTCCGCAAACTGCCCCGCGCCTTTGGCCAGACCGTGCGCCAATTGCGGCTGCAAGCTGGGCTCAGCCAAATCGAGTTGGCCGAAAAGTCCGACCTGAATTTCAATTACGTCGGGAGCGTGGAGCGCGGCGAGAAACTGGCCTCGATCGATACGGTGGTCCGCTTGGCGCGCGGGCTCGGCGTTTCGGGATCCGAATTACTCCGGCAAGCCGGCTATTGAAATTCTATCATGGCGAAGGACTGCCGGAGGCCGGCAAAGAGGCCCGGGCAATCGCGGCCTCTTCCGCCTGCAGCCGTAGGAGTTGTCGCTTCATATGGCTCTGGTCATAGAAGCCCACTTCGCCAGCAATGGCGGCCTTCTTCAATTTCCCCTCCGCAATGAGCTCCAGCGCACGCACCGTTCGACGACGGCGGATGTAGTCCCGTGGCGTCATCCCTGTGCGGATTTTGAACTGCCGGGCAAAACTATGCACGCCGAGCCGGCTGATCCGGGCCAGCACTTCGCGTGGAATGGATTCACGGAGATTGGCGTCAATGTAGTCCAATACCTCACGCAACAATGGTTGTGGCAGCCCTGGTGCGGCGTCTTCGTCCATGCGGGCATAATAGCGCAGGATATTCGCGGCGAGCAGAGTGCCCATCGACTCCACCAAGGGTGCTGTCGCCGAAGCCTGATGGCGGCACAGGCTTCGGAATTCAGCCGCGAGACGGCAAACCAGTAGATCGAAGCGCGAGAGTGTCGAGAAATCTTCAATGGCTCCAGCGGTGAAGTTCCGACCACAGACTTCGTTCACGAAACCAGGGAATACATATAACACCACCATGCCAGCAGTGCCCTGCCAGTCAAAGGCGTGGAGCACGTTTGCGGGAACAAGCCAGACAAACTCACCGGCCACACCATACCGATGCTGCACGCCTTGGTCCACCCAAGATGCCACACCATCTACCGGATCGAGGGAAATAACTATTTGGACTTGGTCGTGCTGATGCTCTGTCGAGCGGTATGCCGGCTGCAGGTCGTAATATACACTGACACCGCGCCCGATGATGAGTGCCCGCTCAGTACGGGATTTTACTGGCGGTACAATAAATTCACCAACACCAACGGGTATTGATTCGTAAGGTGATGAAGTGGTTGCCATCATTTTGAAACCAACGCTAGCCTTTCAGAAGGCTTTCATGACCTTAATTTATATGATGGTGCGTTTCTGGGCTTGGATAATTGTAGCGGTGATTATGATGTTCGTGCAACAGTGGACAGCCATTGATTCCCGCAGGATAATAATGTCCCTTTGGAATTTAAAGACGAGCCTATTTTAAGCCGGTTTGTATCCTATTAGAGCAAAGACACTCAAAGCACATGTCCCCACTATAAAATTCTGCTCGTTTTCATTATCTGTTATGTTAAACCGTGCCTGTATTATCTTTACAGAGGATCTCCAAATCCTCCGTTCGCGGTCCCAACGGGAAATATGTGGGGTCTATCAGGACGGACCGGGGCCTGATCTTTCTAATTTCTATAGGTGCATTGCTCTCGTCTACCTTTACCAAACGAGCAGTATGCGTATCTCTCGTACAGTTGGTTGCCCATGAGAAAGCTGTGATCCGTATTGCATCGCCGGACAATATTAGAGCGGGTTGTTCCGGCGAACTCCACCATTCAATCCTGTTCGGGTCGCCAAACAACACCAACGCTCCCAGCCGGTGACAACGGGTCAGGTTCCGCACCTCCACCCATTGCAGCTCAGTTATCCCGGCGGCCCAAGCCAGACGTTGGTCGATCACAATCGCTCCTTCAAAAGCGAGCGCGTATTTTCTAACCACCGCAGTTAGCCTCAATGTCTGAATGACCGCCTGTAGTCTCGGCACCTGTATCATTGGCCAATCTCCATTACCTCGGCCCTGCGCCAACAGTAATCTCCCAGCATGTTACCGAACAACCCTGACACCAAGGGAGCATTGAGTTTTCGCCTACCTCCAGCCGGCGCAGTTGGCCCCAGAACGACGAAATCGATTCGCCTGCTTCACGGTTTGGGAAACTGCATGCGCTTGCTTCAAAATTAATCACTCTCATTCGAGCAGGTTACTCCTCAGTTTTTGTCAAGTAGCGGTCATACCACTCAAAGATCTCAGTCCACATATGGCGAATGTTGGCTGGACTAGACAGACTGTGGCCTTCACCCCAATATCGTAAGAGCCGCGCCGGTTTCTCAAGTTGGTTTAAAGCTGTAAACATATGTTCATACTGCCGCAGGTCGAAAACATCCATGTCTGAGTGAATTAGAAGGACCGGTGAAGTGAAGTCGGGTGCACGAAACCGAGGGCTATTACGGATGTATACGTCCGGATCATCATAGGGTTTTCGCCCGATGGGGAAGTCGGAGCCCGCTTTCGCCAAATAGCGGCTTTCCCAGCCCTGGAATCCCCCGGTTTCATCCTTGTAAAATTTCCTCAGGTAATTGCTGTCGGTGTACTGAATGTACATGTCAGCCCAGCCGTTCAGTGAAACGACAGCCCTGAAGCGTTGCGACTGACTCGCAACCCACAAAGAAGAGAATCCGCCCTGGCTGAACCCAAGAAGTCCAATTCGCTTCGGGTCCGCGTATCCTTGGGCGACGAGGGCATCGAGACCTTGGTGGACCATGTCAGTCATGCCGCCTATAGGACCATCCTTGGTATTTGTAACTTCCCGCAAGGTATTTGGCCGGAAAACGATGTAGCCCTTACCTGCCAGCAAATGTTCTGAGTAGGGACCGGGCATGCGGCCGAGGCCCTCCCAATGCTCTAGTGTGGTTGGGTTAATCGCTCCGCGGTTCGGATAAACTTCAACGATGACCGGGTACCGTTGCCCGGAACGGTAGTCGGCTGGCAAAAGCACGTTGGCCTCGAGCGTGCGCTCACCCACGTGAGACATGACCTTGTAACTAATCGTAATCCATTTCGTTTTGGCAACGTGGGCGAGGTGCTTGTTAAGTTGGTCGATGACCACTTGCCGGCCGTCCGCATACTTGAGAATCAACTCCATTCCGTTTACGTGATCATAGCGGTAGAGTGCGGCGCCACTCGCGGGTAAAACTGCGAGCACCGAGGCGTCCGCCACAGGACTCTCGATACGACGAACCGCTCCAGTCTTTAGGTCGAGCAGCATGAATGCAGGACGATCTGCGTCGTGTGATTCAAGAATCGCAACAGCCCCAAACGGGAGGTGGCGCGTAGACCACAGCACTGTTTGTGGGTGAAAAAGGGCGTCAGCCATTTCAGCAGTTAGGTTCGTCGGCTCGCGGTTCGGGCCGACGCGCCATGCCGCACCATCCGCCAGCACGGTGATGGTGTTGGAATCGCCATGGATTGGTATGGGGGAGATCGCCTTGAATTGCTCCGTAAGGTTTTCACTCCGGCCCTGCGCATCGAGCAGAAACCAGTCAGCCTTGCCGGGATAATCCGACATGCCCGGCCGACTGACACTGCGATAGGTGAAGCGTGGCTCCGTCCCCCCGTATGACCTAGCTAAAAGTGCAAGCCGATCGTCCACCCACATCACTCGCTCAGGTTTTTGATGAAGCCCCCTTTCACGCTCCGACGCCAAATCCAAGCCGCGATGAGGGAATGGCGTGACGGTTCCCGAAACCGCATCGAACGCGTAGTAGATTCCGGATTGTGCGCTGTCACCAACGTTCCAAGCAAAGAAGGCGAGCCGATTGCCATCCGAAGCCCACGCGAGAGTTTCTGGAAACACGTCTTTGTCCGGCGCGACAACTCGCACCGGACCGCCCGCCCGCAAATCGAACACTACGAGTTGGGAACGAGCTCGAACGAAAGCGTTGAGAGGATCGAGTGTGAACAACTTCGCTTGGCGTAATGCCGCGAGATAGGCGCCGTCTGGTGAAACCTTAAGGCAAACATACTTTCCTTCAGCAAGTAGCCGCTGGTGCCCTGTTCTGGCGTTGGCCAAGTAAAGCCGCCCAGCCAGCCAATCCGATTCGCCGCTGCCGAGAGCACTATTTGAAATATCAACGGATAGACCGCCCGACCATGAGCGTTTCCATGCTTCCTCAAGCTTCTTGCCCGTGAACGGACGGGCCGCAGCGGGCGGCTGTCCACCTTCCTCCAAGGCGGCGAACGCAAACTCCTCCGACGAAATCCACACTGAGTCCACTCCTGCGCGCCACGACCATGACACGTTGGGCGCGCCCTCGAAGATCTGCTTCCTTCTTTCTTCGGTGTCATAGGCTCCCATGAAAAACATCCCATTCTTTGCACCGAAAAAGGAGATGAAGCGCGCATTGGGCGAGAAGGCGTCTATCCCGTAACTCACACCTGATTCAGCGGCGAACAAAGGTCTAGCCTTGGGATCGTCGTCGGAAAGATTAATTGTCTGGAGCGTAAATCCAAAATTACCCCAAGTGCCCACGTGCCCGAGTCCAAAATAGCCGATTTGTTCGTAAGGTGGTGCCTGCTCCCAAACGATCCTATTCGACTGTCCCGCACTCGCGCCAACAGCCTCAAGCGCAAGGTAATCATCCACAGTGTAAGGACGCAGGGGCAGATCAGACGAGAAAGCTTCAGCAGTCAGAAGCGCCGCCGCGAAAGCGGCCCCGAGGACGAAATGGCTTATCCGTAAGTGCCTGCAAGACGATGAATGGGTGAGTAACTTCATTTTAAGATAGCGTGCATGATGGCAATTTCGGTTTAGAGGACCACTGGTAGTGGCTGATACAAAACTCAGCAGCGCGGCGGAAAAACCTCCGACAAACGGAGCGGGAGATGCGCACGAACAATGTTCCAAGAAAAAGCTTAATCTTAAATCATCTTTGCCCAGCTACCGCACCCATCGTCCATCAGGCAGCTACGTCTGTGCTACTTAGTCTTTCGGAATATGGATCAAGGACCAGGTGGTGCTCCTGATCCCTGATAACTGAATCAAAACCGTTTTGTCACCGTCGCGCTCACGACCCGCCCCAAGGCGGAATAATTGGTCGAATCGTAATTGACCACGAAGTTCGGCAATAACGGTGGCTGCAAATAAGGCGGCGTCTCATTTAGGAGGTTCATTAATGCCAGATTGAAGCCGATATCCCCCACCACCGGGAGTTTCGCCTGATAATCGACAACAAGATCCAGTGTCGTCATGGATGAACGTTTGACGTTGGGCGTGGTCGAGCGGTCGACAACACCGGCGATATGATTGATATTGGCATTCAAACTGAATCCGTTTCGCGACCAGCCAGCACCAACACGTCCCTTGAATTTCGCCGGCCAGAAATTAACTCCCGCTACTTGCTGCTCCGGCGCAAGGCTTGTCAGTTTGCGTACGCCCTTGGTGATCCAAGTGCCATTGCCACTGAGCAACAGGTTGCCGTCTAATAGCTCCGTAGTGTAACGCAAATTGAGATCGACGCCCTTGATGCGATGACTTGAGGCATTGGTGAGTCGACCATCGAGAATCGCTATGACCTGTGCCGGATCATAAGGCGCGCCGGCAGCATTAAAGCCTGGCAGGAAGGTTCCTACCGGAAGTCCCGTAGGCGCAAAAGCGGCGTTTTGCTGGGCAATGGTTGGAACCCGAGTAACGAATTCAGCGTAAACTGGATTACTTAAGGCCGCGAAGGTGTTGTCGATCGGCAACGACACGCGATCAGTATAGTCGATGTCGAAATAGCCGAACTCAATGCGAAGACCGGGTAGAATTTTCGGCCGCGTGACAAAGCCCGCGGTGGTGATTTCGGCCTTTTCTGGAGTGAGGCTCGGGACTGAGCCAAAAAGCGCTAGTACCTGCGAACCTGCCGGACCACCGAAAAACGATCCGGGATACAGCGCAAGGGAGGTAGCAGCAAACTGCTCGCCCAGTGTAGGAACTTTGAAGCTCTTCCCCCAACTCGCCTTGATATCGAAGCCGGGAGTCAGCCCCCAGATCGCGCCTATTTTCGGCGTCGTCGAAGTGCCGAAACTATCGTAATTTTCATGACGCAGCGCTGCATTCAGCGAGAGTATCGTCACCAGTGGAATATGCTGATCACCCGAGATCAGAGGCAAATTGACCTCACCAAAAATATGGTGGCTGCGGTCATCGCCCGCCAATACGCCCGAAACCGCACCCGAAATGAGATTTACAGTTTTGAAATTTAGGCTGTTTTCTCGATAGCCTCCGCCAATCGATGCGCGCATATCACCCGCTGGTAGTGCAAATACGGGGCCCTCAAGTTCAATGCCCGCGGCATGCATATCGCCAAAGTATTCGTTGAAGAGTTTACCTGTCTGCAAACCCGAGGCGACGCTAACACTTGTTGTTACCCTTTCACCTCGGTTGCGGCCGAAGGCACCGTGTAGGCGCGCCGACCATTCGCCTTGCAGAGCGATATTGATCGACGGCGATATACCCCATATTGATGAGTCCAGATCGACAACGCGTAACGAGGATACGTCAGTCTGTTCCAAATTTTCCTGCGCTCGCTTGGTATAGAACGCGTCGAGATTGAGCCGCCCCAATGCACCGATTTTCTGATGACCGCTGAGCAATCCTCCTTTCTGTGTTTGGCGCGGATAGATCGTGACATTTTGGTTGGTCAGCTGGCTGAGATAATCGCGCTGTTTGGCTCTGATGGAACCACTGACAGAATAGTCACCCGTAATGAGAAACCCGCCCGAACCCCAATTGGTGCCCGCGACACCAGTGTATTGTTCCTGTTCATAACCACCATCTGTCGCCACGCCGAAGCGGGCCGAAAATTCCGCTCCCTCGTAATCGCGCTTCAAGACGATATTGGCGACGCCACCGACTGCGTCGGAGCCATAGATTGCCGAAGCGCCGTCGAGGAGGATCTCCACACGCTCGATCGCAGCTACTGGAATAACTGAAACGTCAGTGGCTTGCCGTGAGCCATCATAGGGGAGGCGGCTTCCATTGAGCAAAGTGAGTGTCGCATCCGGTCCAAGCCCACGCAGGTTGAAACTGGAGCCGCCAGTGAGATTCGCGTTGGCATTGCTGGCCCCTGTGGTCGCTCCCACCGCAACTCCTGGATTCTGCCCGCCCGAAAAGTTCTGCGGCATCGCGCGAGCAACTTCGCCGAGATTGATGTGGCCGGACAGGCGCATTTCCTCCTGATGGATTGTCACTATGGTAGACGCAGGTTGTCCGCCGCGAATTCGTGTGCCTGTGACGGAGAACACATCGAGCTGTAGCACCTCAGCCCGCCTCTCATCATCTCCTATCTGCAATCTACTAACTGATGGGCGATCGCTCTGTTCTCTTTTGGCGATCGCCCGTTGGCCGTTTTTTCTTTCTGCCTCCGTTTGCTTTCGGATTGCGAACGCGCCGGTCTTGTCTTGCGCGCCGACTAAGCCGGTATCCGCGAGTAACTGGTCCACGGCCTCTTGGGCAGTCATTTCACCCTTGACCGCATTGGTCTGGATACCTTCGACCGCCTCCACGGCAAAGACGATCTCACGCTTCGCTTGGGCGGCAAACTGGCGCAGCATGGCCTTGGCTTCGCCGGCCGGCACATCGAAGTTATAACGAGGTTCGACAACCTGTGCCGAGGCCATTGTGGGGTTTACCAATCCTGATAGACAGACAAGGCAGCAAGCGGTGAAAACCGCGAGGAAAATGCGGGCAAAGGCCGCACGGCTGGTGGGGGATGCTGAGGTGATCATCGGGTAGGGGTCGTTCCCGAATAGAAACCCAAACCAACATTAACCCTGAGTCCGATTTCTCAAAATCTTCACCGAGTGCTCAGTGAATGCGGCGCAGGACGATTTCAGAGTCCGAAACCGGCTCGGCGCGGATTTTGAAATTCTCCGCGAGGAGCCGGACGAAGCCCTCCATGTTGTCGGACCGGAACGACGCGTTCAGCCGAAGACTGGCGAGGGCAGGATCGCGGACAGTCAGCCGCACCGCGTTTCGTTGGTTGAACTCCGCCACGATCTGCGCGAGCGGGGCGTCATCGAAGTCGAGCAGCCGGGGCTGCCAGGCGAGCCGGGCGTCGAGCTCCGACTGGCTCAGGCTCGCCACCACGGGAGCGGAAGGAACGGATGACAGCGTCACCAATGTGCTTTGGCCAGCATCGAGAAAAAGCTCGGTGGACGGCAGACGGTGGGCGGTGGATAAATTTGAGGTGTCCGGCACGCCGGCACGCGACGGCCCAACAACTGTCCCTTGTTCCCTGTCCATCAACTTGACCGCATGGTTCACCGCCACCCGACCTTGGCTGACCACAACTTCGACTGAAGCGGTATCGTAACGCACGTTGAACGCGGTGCCGACGGCACGGACCTCCACCCCGCCGGCAGAAACGATGAACGGAACCTCCGGATTCTTGGCGACCGTGAAGTTGGCCTCGCCCCGCACGAGGGAAACCCGCCGCTCCGTGTCAGAGTAGGCGACGGCGATCTCGGCTCCACGGTTCAGTTCGACGGACGAACCGTCGGGCAGCGTCTGCTGGGTCAGCGGAGCAGGCAGCACCAGACGAATCTCTCTCAGGGTCGGCTCGCGCGCCGGCCAAAGAATGAAGCCGAGCGTAACCGCAGCCGCGGCGGCGAGCGCGGGACCGATGAATCGGAGAATCACCGGTTGGGACCGGCGGGGCGCAAACCGGTCGGGGTCGGGCTTGGTTCCGGCCACGCCGGGCACGAGCGCCGCATAACGGTCCCAGACCGCCTGCTGTTCGGCCAGCACCTCGGCGTGCAGGGGATCGGCCTCGATCCACGCCGCGAATTCCGCCTCCTCGGCTTCAGACAGGCCGGAAGCGAGCCGCGTCACCCAACGGGCGGCAGTGGCCTTGATCGTTTCGAGGGATGGAGCGGTGCTAGGCATGACTGGGAAGCACGGCGCTGCGGGGAGCAGGCTGCGGGGTGTCCGGCTGGGTGCGGGGGGCGCGGGCGTCGGCGTTCAGCACGAAATCGGCACAGCGGCGGAGGGCGAGTGACATGTGCGACTCGGTGGTTTTCTCGGAGATGCCGAGTTGGGCGGAGATCTCTTTCAGGGAAAGCCCGTAGATCCGCCGGAGGGTAAAAACCTGACGGGCGCGTTCGGGAAGATGCTGAAGGGCTTCGATCAAGAGTTCTTGTTCCTGGGTCCGGGCGACAGTTTCAGGTATGCCCGGCTTGTCATCTATGACAGTCGAGGGATCAATCTCCCTGAGTGCGTCGCGGTGCTCATGGCGATCGTGCCGGATCTGGTTCAGCGCCAGGTTACGGGCGATGGTGAAGAGGTAGGTCTTCGGGTGAACGACCGGGGTCGTTGAGTTTGCGCGAATGATACGCAGAAAGCTCTCCTGCACGAGGTCGTCCGGTTCCAAACGGGGGAAGCGAGCCTGCAGCCAACGCCGCAACGCAGACTCGTGTATCAGGACTTCATCAGCAAACCAAGGGTCCGGCGGAGCCGTCGGCGGCAGGGACGCCGTCTCCATGGGTGCGGGGTTCGGAAACGTGGAGGATGGAGGACTCACGATAAACTGACCAAGAGGTGACGGTTTCATTACTAAAAATGTCGTTGGAAAGCACAAGGTCTAAGACCTGCCTTACGGGTAACTATTTCCAAAATATTAACTCAGGGTTAAGTGTGGGTCAGGTGTCGCGCGTCATACCCGAAACCACCAGACAACCCACACTTTGATCAATGACCAAGCACCCCGCGACTGTGCCATGAGAAAACAATTGCCGCATCACGGCGTTCTGCAGTTGGCGTTCGACGGTCTTGCGCAATGGCCGCGCGCCGAGCTGCGGATGAAAGCCCTCGCGGACCAGAAACTCCAGCGCCTCACGCGAGAGATCCAGGTCGTAACCGAGTCCGCGGAGGCGCTCGGTCTCGCGCCGGACTTCCAAGGCGCAGATCTCGCGCTGCACGTCCGGACCGAGCCGGGCAAAAACGAGTTGCTCATCCAGCCGGGCCACGAACTCGGGCCGCAGGGTCTGGCCCACCCGGCGCAGCGTGGCCTGCTCCACGCTGGCGAAACGGGAGTGGTCCATCCGCATCGTTTCCGCTGCGCCCACGTTTGAGGTGAAGCCGAGCACATGGCCGCCAAAGGTGAAGGTGCGGCCCGTGGCCACGGTGACGCAGCCGCGCCAGAGGACCTGCAGGAACAGATCGAGCACCAGCGAATGAGCCTTCTCGATTTCATCGAAGAGGAGTCCCCCGGTGGGATGGCGTTCCAGCACCCGCCCGAGTAATCCCGGATCACTGCGATTCTCGCCCAGCAGCTTGTTCACCGCGGAGGCATCCTGGTATTCCGACAGGTCGAAGGTGGCCAGGCGGTCCGGACCGAAGACCTGCGCGGTGGCCAAAGCGAAGGCCTCGGACTTGCCGGTGCCGGTCGGCCCCACGAGCAGCAGGGACGCCAGCGGCCGTTGCGGGTCGGTGAGGCGCAGTGCGCCCCGGCAAAACGCGGCGGCCAGGCGCGGCAGGAGATGATCCTGCCCGCGGATGCGGGCACGCAGGTGGGCTTCGAGTCCGCGCAGATGCGCGATGCGGTCAGTTCCGTCCACGCGCCCGGGCCTTCTGTTCCAGCCGGAGCTTCGAGAGCCCGCGGGGTTTGTTGGGAAATTTTTCCATGAAATCCCGCAGGAGCGGGACGAGCTCCCTGCCCGGCGGGCTGGCCCGGAGAATCGCCCGGACGATGAAAGCCCGGTTGGCGATGACGATGTGCTTTCGCGCCAGCTCGTCGGCGACCGTGTCGAGTTTCTTCACGTGGGCGGCAGGCAGATCGACCGTGGGCCGGCCGGCCACGTAGTCCTCCTCGCGCGGGCCGGATTTTTTGGCGTAGGCCGCGGCCAACAACACCGCGTGGGCAAACATCTCCGCGGGCGGGGTGCCGTAAACGAGGGCCCGCAGGAGCGTGGCCTCGCGCACCTTCAGGCCCGCGCGCTGCAGTCCGGTAACGCGGTCGGCCAGGACCGACATGTCCTGCGGATAGAAGGAGAAACTCACCTTGATCAGGGCCGGTTCACTCATGGGGAGACTAAAAGCCATACGTTACAGGTTGACAAGCGCTCTTTTTTCGTATGGCTTTTAGGAACATGTGCGACCTGCTTTTCCTTCCCCTGCCCGGCTGGCTGGCCCAGCTCCAGTCGCTGCGCGACGGCTTCGGCGCCGCCTTGGTGCTCGTGTTCATGGTCGGATTTTTCTGGGGCATCCTGAAGATCTGGGGCGGCGCCAACGCCATTTCCAAGGGGGACTCCGAGGGCAAGGGCGGCATCCTCGCCGGCATCATCATCGCCGCCGCGGCGGCCATCATGGCCGCGTTGTTCATGATCTTCGGGCTCCAGGACGCGATCCTGACCCCGCGCTTCTGACCATGGGTGACCTGCGCTGCACTCCCACCAACGCCGGGGATGACTCGGCCGGACGGGCCTTCGGGCTGGACGGCGACCTCTACCTGCCGGTGGTGCTGGCGATCGTCGGCGCGATTGGCCTGTTCGCCGGGCTGGTCTGGGCCGGAGCCGGCGTGGTTGTTGCGGGGATCGCCGGGGCGCTGCCCGTGGCGTTCACGGCGCTCTGGATCGGGTTGTTCCGGCAGGGCAAGCCGCCGGGTTATGACCGCGACCGCTGGGAAGCCGCCCGGGGCGGGGGCGATTTCACGGCGGCGGTGCGGCCGGTGAGCCTGGCCAAAAGCCATACCGAGGCCCCGGAAGGCCGTTTCCTGCACGGGATGCTGGTCTTCGGTTCACCCGAGGCCGGCGGGGTGGCCGCCAAGGGTTTCCGGCTGGAACCGTCCGACCGGCGCGGCGCCTCGCATGAGCGGCTGAATGCCTTTCAGGACCAGGTCCGGGCCATGCTGGCCCAAGTTTCGCCGGGACGGCGGCTGCAGCTGCAGTGGTGGGCGGATGCAGACTACCGTAGGGAGCTTCTCGCCTACCACGCTCAGACCGGAGAGATCGGGATGGAGGCAGTCCGGGCGGCCCGCAACGAGCGCTTTACCCGCTACTGGCGCCGGATGATCGGCGGCGGGCTGCGCCGCGAGCACCTGGTGGTCTTCCTTTCGATTGAGATCGTGCCGACTGCCGGACTGATGCGCAGCCGGGAGGGCTTCGCGGAACATTACGGGGCCGTCCTGCAGGAACTCGCCGGGCAGTTCGAGGAGTTCGCCGGGGCGCTGCGAGGGATTTTTGGCCCGGAGACGCCGGTGCAGCCGCTGGGCGACGTGGAGCACTTCGCGCTCATCCGCCGGTTCCTCAATCCGGGACTCGCGCGCCGAAGCGAGGATGAGCCCGCGGCGGTTTTCGATCCGGCACGAACCATCCAGGAAAACTGCTGGCATTGCGACGGCATCGGCCAGCGCGGCGGCGGGTTTGTTCTCGACGGCTGCCACCATGCGGTGCTGGCGCTCTCCCGCTGGCCGCAGCAGACGCGGCCGGGGATCGTCACCCACCTGACCGGCCTGCCGTTCCTCGACTACTGCCTCACCGTCAACCTGACGCCGGCGGCGGGCCGCCGCGAGATCCGCCGGGAGGAGCAGGCCGCCGAACGCCTCCGCGGCGAATACGCCGAACGGCCGCGCGCGTCGCTGCTGGTCGCGCTGCGCAAGAAGGAACGCAAGGTCGAGGCGCTCGCCGGCGGCTTCGTGCGGCCCTTCCACGCGACCTACCTCATCCGGGTCTGGGCGCCGACCGCCGAGGCCCTGCGGGAAAAGATCGCCGCGGTGCAGGCGGCGGTGAACGCGATGGACGGCGCCCAGTGCTTCGAATGCGCGCTGCCCACCACGGCCCGGAAACTGTTCTTCGCCTCCTGGCCGGGCTGGACCCATTCGTCGTATAATCACCGGGAGCTATATGCGGAGGACAGCTACCTCGCGGATGTCCTGCCTTTCTCCGCGACCTTCACCGGTGCGCTGGCAGGCGCGGAAGCGCTTTACGACGGCAACCAGGGCAACCTAGTCGGTGTCAGCACGGCGGCCGGCGGCTCGCCACAGCACGCGGTCGTCTTCGGGATGACCGGTGCGGGGAAATCCGCGTTCATCGAGGACCTCCTGCTCCAGACCGCGGGTCAGTTTGCCCACACGCTCATCGTGGAGGAAGGCGCTTCCTACCGGCACGTCGCGGAAAAGCTCGGCGAAAAGGCCATCGTGATCCATCCGGACGCGGGCGTCACCCTCAACTACCTCGACACGCAGGGACTCCCGCTGAGCCAGTTGCACGTGGCCACGGCCGTCGCGCTGCTGGCCCGGATGGTCGGCACGCCCGACGACGCCGAAACCCTCGCCCTGCGTCAGGCCCAGCTCACCGAATATCTCCACCAGCTCTACCGCGACACCTTCACCGACTGGTCGCGACGTCAGCCGGCCCGGGCCGGGGAGGTCCGGCGGTTGGCGTGCGCGGTCCACGGGTGGAAGGCCCGGCAGCCGGCCGGCTCGACCCTGCTGGATGCGTTCGTGGATCTGCGCGACCGGCTGGCCGCGAAGGAGGATCAGGCGCTCGCGTTCGTCGCCGGGCTGGAGGAGGCGGCGGTCACGCGCTTCGCCCAGGACCCGGCGACGGAGCGGTTCGTCGCCCACACGGCCTGCGCTTTCTACACGCCGGAGGACTTCCCCACCCACGCCGCCCTCGTGGAGCTGCTCGCCTACGCGCGGATGCCCGAGCACGACGCCGCGGCGGTGGACCGGCTCGCCACGCTCCTGCGGGCCTGGACCGCCGAGGGGCAATACGGCCGGCTCTTTGACGGGCCGACCAACGTGTCGCTGCGCCGGCGTTTCGTCCTCATCGAACTGGGGCTCATTCCGGAACAGGCGGTGCAGATGAAGACGGCGGCGGGCCTGCTGATCAGCGGCCTCGGGCGACAACATATCCTGTCGCTGCCGCGGACGGAGCGGAAACGCATTCTTTTCGAGGAACTCGCCCGGTTCCTCGATGTGCCCGGCGGCGAACAGATCGTGGCCGAAGGCTACGCGCAGCTCCGCAAACACAACTGCTGGTGCGCTGCCATCATCCAGCAATATGCCGGGTTCAGGAATTCGCGGGTGCGCGGCGCGGTGATCGGCAACGCGAAACAGTTCTTCTTCATGCGGCAGGCCGACCTGGCCGACCTTGCCGACCTCGCGCGCGACCTGCCGTTGCCCGAGGCGGCGCTGGAAGCGATCCAGCGCTACCCCCTGCCGGAACAACTGCAGGCGGCCGCGCGGCATTCATCCCTGTGTTATTTCCTGCCCACGGCGCAGCCGCCGCAATGCGGCACCCTGCGGCATTTCCAGGAGGCCCCATGCGCCGCCTGAACGTCCTGCTCATCCTCACCCTCGCGGGCTGCGTCTCCCCGGCGCAGCGCGAGGCGGCGGCCGAAGCCCGCGGTTACGAGCGCGGTTACCGGCAGGCCGTGCAGGAGCACTACTGGCAGCTGCAGGCACGGCAGCGCCCACCCTCAACACTGAATCCCAACCGATGAAACCCTTTCTCCTGTTCATGCTTCTCGCCGCGCCTCTGGGCGCCCAATGGATCGTCCACGATCCCGCCAACACAGCGGTCAACTCCGCGATGCGCGCGGGCCAGCTCACCCATCACCTTGAGGTGATGCGGCAATGGTCCGAGCAGCTGGAAAAACTCAACCGTCAGTTGCGGCAGCTGGAGGACCAGCTGGCCGTCCAGCGCCGGATCCGCGACGTGCTCGGCGACCCGACGGCGGCGGGCGTCGGGCTGGTGCTGCGGGACCTAGGGATGCACGATCTGGCCCGCACCTATGGCGACACGCTGGCCGCCGCGCGGCGGCTCTCGAATGCCATCGAGTCGCTGCGCCGGACCTCCGACGGCATCTACCGCCAGCTCGACGACCGGACGGTCCTCGGCCGGAGCTTCGTCCGGCATGAGGCGCTCTACCGGCGCTATGCGGCCGTGGAGCAGCAGGCGGACCACCTGACCGCCGTGCAGGCCCAGACCGATGCACGGCTGGCGGCGTTGCAGGCCGAACTCGCCTCGACCCTGGCGCAGCTCAAGGACGCCGGCACCCAGGCCGAGGTGGACAAGCTCGGCGCAAAGATCGCGACCCTCAACGGCCAGCTGGCGCACATCGCGGCCCGCCGCCGGGACGAGGCCGACAAGCTCTGGACCCAGCAGCTGCTGAACGAAAACCAGGCCGCGAAGGAGCGGCAGGATCTGCTGGAGCGGCAACTGGCGGAAGAAACCCAGACGCTCGAATTCGTCGGCGCCTGGCAGGGCGGGCTGAAACTCAAACCCACAACCTACACCCGCCGATGACCTCGCCCTGCTGTTTTACCACGGCGGCGGCCCTGGTCGTCTGCTCACTCCTGCTGATCCGCCGCGCCGGGTCGGGTGTGCCGCCGCGCGCGGCCCGCCGGCGGGACCACGGCCGGGCGCAACCGGTCCGGCCGCGGATCGGCGACGATGCGCGGGCGCAGCTGCTGGCGAAGCTCCGGCAGGAGGAGGCGCGGCAACGTCCGCAGGAGGGACGCAACTGATGGAAAACTTCGCTCCAGGCCTGCGCGAAAGCGTCCTCGGGCTCACCGAGGGACTGCGGATCGTCGTGTATTTTGTCTGTGTCACCGGGCTCATCCTGCAGGTGCAGCAGGCCCGCAGCGACATCGAGGGGCTCGCGCGGCCGCTCGTGCGCGCGATCGTGGTCGTCGGCCTCGTCGCGACGCTGCCGCACTGGTTCGGGTTCACCGAGCGGGTGTTTCTCTCGGTGGCCGACACCCTGCACCAGGGCTACACGGAACAGCCCATGCGCGCGGCGGCCAAATTGCGCGACACGGTCGGCGGCAGCGCGAGCGAGTTCAGCCTGCGCCGGATCGGCGAGTCGATGTATCAGGCGTTTCTTCACGGCACGACGAAGTTCGTGGTCCTGGTCGCGAGCCTGCTGCAGCTGCCGTTTCTCGCGCTCCAGTTCATCCTGAAACTGCTCTGTTATTTGTTCCTGCCGGTGGCGCTGGCGTTCTTCATGGTGCCTTCGCAGTCGCGGCTCGCCGCGCGGTATGTGCAGCAGACGCTGGCCGTGCTGGCCTGGCCGGTGGGCTTCGCGCTCACCGAACTGGTCGCCTACCACCTGCTCACCGCCTATGGCCACAATCTGGCGGCGGCGTATGAACTGGTGCCCGGGGAAATCGACGCGGCCTCCTTCGGCAGCCTGCTGGGCGGATTGCTGGGCGCCCTGTGGCTGATCCTCGGCACGGTGGCTACGCCCTTTCTCATGCAGGCGCTGATCTGCCAGGGCTCGCCCGTGTCGGGCGGCGGTTCCACCGCGCTCCAGCAAATCTACGCGGTGCAGCAACTGGCATGGCTCGTAAAAACCCTGAAGACCGGCGGAGCCGCCGCCCCTGCGCTGGCGGCATCGGTCGCCAAGAGCGGCGGTCATGGCGGCGGTGGCCGCAGTCCCGGCCTGCCGCCGCCCATGCCCCCGCCGCCCTCCACCCCGTCACCGGCTCCGGCCCCGGCCGATCCCGCGGGTGACGCGCGCGCGGCGCAGGCACTCGCCCTCACGCAATTGCCCGGACCGCAGCGGTCGCTGTAACGCCATGACGACTTTGCGCGAAACCCCCGCTCCGCAGCTGCGGCCCGACCCGGCCGGCCGGCCGCGCCGGCCCTGGAATCCCCTGCTCCTCCTGGCCGACCACGCGCTCGCCGCGCGCCTGTGGTGCGCCGTCGCGGTCGTGGCCGTCGGCTTCAGCGCCGTGCAGCCGTTCCTCGTGATCCGCGCCTACCGCGAGCGCGAGCGGGTGATCGTGCTCGATCCCAGCGGAACCTTCCATGTCGGACCGCTGCTGGACTTCGAGGAGGCGACCGGGCTGCACGAGGCCTGCGCCCTGCAGGCCTGCCTCGCGCTCTTCCAGCGCAACCCGGCGGGGTTCGATTTCCCGGAACTGCTGGAGCGGCTGTTCCTGCCGGAAGCGGCCCGGCAGGCCCGCGAGGAAGCGGCGGCCAGCGCGGAGGAATTCGCACAGAAGGCCCTGCACCAGAAACCCGAGGTGCTGAAGCTCACCGTCCTCGAAACCCGCGAGCACGTCGTCCTCGTGCAGGCCGAGGGCCAGCTGGTGCGCACCGGCCGGCTCGGCGGCCAGACCTTCGGCGAGGCGACCCCTTTCACCGTGCGATTCCGTTTTGCACGCAACCCCAACCTGGCGGCCAACGGCCGATATCCCCTTGCAGTATGGTCCTACGTCCAATCGCAATGATTGTCCTCCAGGCGCTCCTGATGTTCGGCGTCCGCGCCGCCGACATTCGCGTCTACCCGCTCGACGAGCGGTCGGTTTACACCATCCGGCTCAGCCGGGAGGAACCGACCACCTGCGCCTTCCCCGCGCCGCTCAAGGCGATTGTCGGCGCCAACGTGTCCATGGAGGCGGCCGACGATCCCGGCATCCTGCTGTCGCACGCCCCGGGCGCGGAGTATTTTTCGCTGCGGCTGCTGAAGGAGGGAGCGGCGGGCGCCCTCAACGTGATGCTGCGGGGCAAGGTGTATGCGCTCGCCTTCGTGCCGGCGGACGAGCCCGACCGCGCGGTGATCTTCCTGGACGAACCGCTGGCCGGCGAAAGACCCCGTCCGCCCGAACCGCGGACGCTGCAGTCCCTGCTGGAGCGCACGAAGCAGCATTGCCGGGAGGTGCCCGCGATGCCGGGCATGGCTCCGGCCCTGGAGAGCGCCGCTCCCGGCACGGTCACGCCGTATCGGAATTTCACGGCGACCATCGAACACATCGTGCGCTTCGAGGCGGAGGACGCGCTCGTCTTCCGGATCCGGCTCGAAAATTCCACGGACCGGGCCGTGCCCTACGATCCGGCCGGACTCGCCGTGCGGCTGGACCGGGAATTTTTCCCGGCGGCACTGGTCGAGGCATCCGGCGCGATTCCCGCCCGCGGCACGGGCCGCGTGTATCTTGTCGTCACCGGTTCCCCGGGCGGCGGCCGGGCCAACCTGCCCGTGCGTGGACACTACCACGTCATGGTTCCCCACCCATGAAACTCACAGGCGATTTTTTCACGTCCCCCACGGGCCAGGTCGTGCTGGTGACCGCCGTGCTGCTGCTCGGCATCCTCATGCTGCGCTGGCGGGAACCCGCCGCAACGGTTGAGAATGCGCCGGGCGTCCAGCCGGCACCCGCGCGCGTGCTGCCCAAGACCGTCACGCGCGAAGGCGTGCGATTCGCGACACCAGCGCCGGTCGCGAATGCCATGCCGGCAGCGGCTCCGGAGCCCATGGCCGTGAAACCGCAGGCCGCGGCGCAGCCGGCGGCCTTGCCGCTGACGCTGTTCCACGGTCCCCGGGAAACACCGGCGGCGGAACCGGCGCCGGTCGCGCCCTACGGCCGGCTCATTCCGTGCCGGACCGTGCTCGCGCTCGAATCGAACCGGCTGGAGACGCCGGTCATCGGGATCGTGACCGAGGATGTCTGGCACGAAGGCCGGCGGGTGATTCCCGCCGGCGCCGAGGTGCACGGCCGGGCGCAACTCGACCCGGCGCGCGAACGGCTTGCGGCACAGGGCAGCTGGCGGATCGTCTGGCGGACGGACGATGCGGACAACGGCACGGAACTGCCGGTCAGCGGGCTCGCCCTGGACCGGGACTACGACGCGGTGACCGGCACCCGGGGCGAACACGACGGCTCGGCCGGCCTGCGCGGCCAGATCGTGCGCACCGCAAACGCGCGGGAACTGAAACTTTTCGCGGCCACCTTCCTCGCCAGCGCCACGGCCGCATTACAGGACCAGCGGCTCACGACCGGCCTGTTGGGCGAGGCATCCGTGCCGGCGGCGACGGCACGCAACGCCGTGTTGGCCGGCACGGGCGCCGTGCTCCGCGACCACGCACAGGAGCTGCGCGAGGCCATCGCGCGCGACGGCTTCTACCTCCGGGTCCCGGCCGGAAAACCCTTCTACCTCTACATCACCCAAACCCTTGACCGGAGCCAGGCCCGTCGCGGAGCGGCGGTGCCGGTTCCCTCCGCCCCATGAAACTGCTCCTGCTCATCGTCTCTGTCTTGCTCGTCGGCTGCCAAAGCCGGCCGGTCGCCAACCCTGCACCAGTGCGGCCGACGCTGCCACCGCCAGCCGAACTGCCGGTCCATGTCGCGCCGCCAAACGCCCTGGCCACGCAGGCACTGGAGCGCAGGATCCGCCAACAGTCCCAGTTCATCGAGGCCCTCGTGAGCCAGAACGAGGCGTTGACCGCGAAACTGAACGCACCGGCGGCTGTTGCTGCGAGCCCGGGCATCGTGTTGCCGGCGCCGGCGGACCCGGTTCCATCCGTGGCACCGGATAAAAGCCCGCCGGGCAGGCCGGCCGAACCGCCCAGTCTCGTCCCGAACGCCGAGGGCGTAATCGATGTCGCCGCCGCGGCGCTGGCCGCCAAAACCGGCGAGCCCGTGAACCCTTTTGCCGTGCGGACTGTTTCAGCCGAGGGCATTCGCGAGGAGACGTTGCGGGTGAACGGGATCATCGCCGGGCCGGTGGCCTGTGCCGTCATCAACGACCGGCTCGTCCAGGCCGGTGAAACCATCGGGTCGCTGACCGTGGAGTCGGTCGGGACCGACGTGGTGCTGCTCCGCCACGGCGCCCACCGCCTCCGGCTGTCCGTTTCCGAACTTCCGGTCCGGGTGCGCCTGCCCCTCTGACATGCCCACCTTTGCCGTCACCACCATCGACCCGCTGGGTCACCGGCGTTCCTTCCAGGCCGCCGCGCCGGACGAGCCCGCGCTGCGGGCGACCTTGCGCGCGCGGTCCCTCTGGCCCGTGCGGATCGCGCCGGTGGCCGCGCGGAAACTGCGCCGGCTCACACTGCCGCCGGCGGACTTCATCGCCCTGCTCCACCAGCTGGAACTGCAGCTGCGGGCCGGCGTGAACGCGGACGCCGCCCTCGGGCAACTGGCCGCCGACGCGCCGGCCGGACCGATGCGCACGCTGCTGGAGCACATCCACGGCGAGGTCGCCCGGGGCACGCCGATCCACGCGGCCTGCCGGTTTTTCGAGAAACAGTTTCCGCCGCACGTGGCCGCCGTCATCGCGGCCGGCGAGGCGGCGGCCCAATTGCCGGCATCCATCCGGGCGCTCGCCGCCCATGCCGCCAGCGGCGCGGAACTCCGGCGGACGGCCCGGCGGGCGCTCATCTATCCCGCCGCGGTGCTGGGCGCGACCGGCGCGCTCATCCTCTTCCTCCTGGGCGGTGTGGTGCCGCAGTTCGCCGCCATCTTCCGCTCCCTGCACCTGCCGCTGCCGGCGATCACCCTCGCTCTCATCGCGATCAGTGACTTTGTCCGCACCCAGTGGCCGGCCTTGCTCGGCGCCCTGGCGGCGGGCGGAGGTTTGGTGACCTTGATCGCGCGCTCCCCGCGGCTGCGCAGCTTGCGCGACCGAGGCCTGATCCGGCTGCCGCTGCTCGGCGACATCGTGCGCCACCTCGCCACCGCGCGGTTCGCCGCGCATTGCCGGCTGCTGCATGAAGCGGGCATTCCGCTGCTGGATGCCTTGCGCACAGGCGCGGAACTGACGGGGAATGCGGTCCTGGAGCGGCAGCTGCTCGCGGCGCGCGACCGCGTGGGCCTAGGCGTACCGCTCTATGCCGCCCTGCCCCGGCCGCACGCCTTTCCGGGCTTTCTGGTGCCGGCCCTCAAGTCCGGGGAAACCACCGGCCAGCTGGGCGCGGCCCTGCAGCACATCGAGGAATACGCGGCAAGCCGCGCCCGCGACCAGCTCGCCACGGCCCTCGCCTGGCTGGAGCCCATCCTCCTCGCCGGCCTCACGGGCCTCGTGGGGCTCATGGCCCTCTCCTTCTTTCTGCCCCTCTTCTCGCTCCTCGCCGGAGTCAACGCGCGCTGACCATGAATTTATCCATTCCCAACTCATCAGGAACCGCTTCGCGCCCGACGCGGGCGCGGCGGACGAGGGCATTTTCACTCCTGGAAATCGTGCTCGTGCTGTTCGTTTTCGGCGTGCTGGCGGCAGCGCTCACGCCTTCCGTCCATGACGTCATCATCCAGGGACGGCGGCAGGCCGAGGTCCGATCGCTGGACGAACTCGTGGGCACGATCACGGCGTCCTTCCAGGCGACGGATCTCACGCAGCTCAACGTCGCCGCCCTGCCGGGCACCATCGGTTCAAGCGATACGGCGACGCGCTTCTCGACCTCGACGAGCACGCCCTACACGACCACGGCCACCCAGGATTGGTTCGCGAAGGTCGGACGGCTCCGCGGACTGACCCCGCAACTGGGCAGTCCGCCGAGTGCCACGGTGCAGCCCGAGCTGGCCCGGATCGCGTTCAACGCGCTCGGTCAGCCGCGGCTGGTCTTTGCCGCGCCGGCCGAACCGGGACGGCAGCGTTTTCTCGTCGTTAGCCTCACCGCACCGGCGGGCCAGTTCGTGCTGCCGGCCTACGAGGCCAACGCGGCGTGGTTCGATGCCATCTGGCATCATGACTGGGAAAATCGCAGCGCGGGCCTGCCCGCCTACTGGACGGGCCGGCTCACGGCCGCACAGGCCGCGGCCTGGACCCAGGGCGGCGGCGGCACCACGCAGGTCCACCGGCTGGTGGTCCGGCGGATCACGCTGCCGAAGTTCCGTTTCACCGTGAACAACAACCACCCGACGGAAACGGCGTGGCTCTCGTTCAACAACACGCCCCAGGCGTTCACCGCGCCGGCCAATTCCGGGGCCAACGTCTCGCCCGAGATCCTCGGCGGCCGGCTCATCACCCTCAACCGCGGCACCACCTGGCCCGGCGTGGAGGCACTCCGCTTCCACGTGGCGGCCAACGACGCCGTCACCCTTCAATGAAACTCCTTCACCTTGTCCTTTTCCTTCTGCTCGGCGCCGTCGTGGCGCCCGCCGCTTCCACCTCCCACGCGACCTTCACGACCAAGCCGATCACCGTCACCGGGGGCCGCTATGTCCTCGATTTTCAGGTGTTCTGGTTCAGTGACGATTTTCCCGGCAACAGCGCGCCCGGCCGGGTGGAACTGGTCGACGCCGGAGGCAACCTCACCGGCGCCGCCGGAGGCAGCATTTACCTCGACGGCGGACCCCAGGCCTGGGGCGGTCCCGGCACGGTCACGGTCCTCGAGGGACTGGCCCACCGTCATGGCACGGGCGGGGCCGTGGCGGACGGCACGCTCAACGCGCGCTGGGACATCACCGGGCTCGGCGATGGGGCCTACACGCTGCGGTTTTTCAGCTACACCACCGAGGAACTCGGCCAGGCCGCCAGCACCGTGTGGACCACCACGCTGGACGCGGGCGGCGGATCGCCCCCGACCAACAACGCCCCGAACATCGCCTGGGTTTCCGCTCCGGCCGGCGCGGACCATGGGCAGGGATACTACATCGCCGCCCGCGGCCACGATGCCGACGGCAATCTGGCCCAGGTGCAGGTCTGGAAACACGGCCAGCCCTTTGCCTACGCCGGCGGCGGTGACGGGACCCAGAGCGATGCCGGTAACTGGACCAGCGATGCCGGACCGCAGACCGTCACCTTCACGGCGCAGGCCTTCGACGCGGACGGTGCGGCGTCCGCGATCATCAGCCATACCGTCGCGATCGGCGCGCCGCCGCCGGTGTTTTTCCAGCTGACCACGCTCGCCGGCCCCGGCGGCAGCGTGTCGCCGGGCGGTCAGTTTGCCGCGGGCACCACGACCTTGGTGACCGCATCGCCGGAACCCGCCTACGAATTTGCCGGCTGGAGCGGCGGGGCCGCGGGAACGGCCAATCCCGCCGGTGTGCTCATGGATGGTCCCCGGACGGTGCAAGCGAACTTTGTGTTGAGGCAGTTCGCGCTCATCACGGGCGTCAGCGGCATCGGCAGCGTCACCCCCGGCGGCACCTATCCCTACGGCACGCTGGTCACGCTCGCGGCCACTGCCAATGCCACCTCACGGTTTGCCGGCTGGGCCGGCGACAGCACCGGCAGCGAGCCCGTCACCCTGGTGCTCATGACCGGCCCGCGCTCCATCCAGGCCCTGTTCGAGCCGAAAACGGCGCAGACGATTTCCTTTCCCCATCCCGGCGACCGGCCGAGCGGTTCACTGCCCTTCCTGCTGGAGGCCACCACGTCCTCGGGTCTGCCTGTCAATTTTGCCGTGCTGGACGGGCCGGCCGTCCTGCTGGGCAACCAGCTCCAGATCACCGGTCCCGGCCTGGTCACCGTGCAGGCGAGCCAGCCCGGCGACGGGTATTACCTGCCGGCGCCGCCGGTCGTCCGGTCGTTCAACGCCATCGCGCCGGTCAGCCTGCGCTACTCCGGCGCCGGCCGCACCCTGCTCCATGAACAGGCCGGCGGCTCTCCCACCCATCTCGTTCTCGAAACCCCCTGATCGCCCATGAAAGCAATTTTCATCCTGCCCCTCTTCGCTGTCGTCAGCCTGGGCGTCGAAGTCCCCGTCCTCGAACGGCCGGTCGCCGGACTGCGGCTGGAGCAGACACCTCTGCCCGCCGCCCTGCGCGCCTTGGGCCGGGCCTGCGACACCACCATCCTCGCCGAGCCGGACGTGAGCGGCGAGGTCACCCTCGACTTCCGGGGCGGCAGCCTCCGTGAAGCGCTGGACGCGCTCACCGCGCCGCAGGCGCTGCATTACGAGCTGAGCCCGGCGGGCATTGTCGTGCGCCGGCTCAAGACCGTGCTCTACACGATCGATTACCCGCAGCTCACGCGCACCGGCTCGGGCAGTGCGTCGGTGACGCTGGGCGGGGCGAACCCCGGCGGGTTCGAACCCCTGACGCTGCCCGGCGGACCCGCTCCGGTGCCCGGCGGCACTTCGGATGCCACCCAGGTCTCCATCAGCCAGGAAAATCCCAACACCTTTTGGAACAATCTGGAGACGGAGTTACGCGCGATGCTGGAGGACGACGACCGCCTCGTGCTGAACCGTTTCTCCGGCGTCGCGCAGGTGACCGCGCCGCTCGCCCGGCACGAGGCGGTCCGGGCCTTCCTGCAGCTCGTAAACCACCGCATCACACGGCAGGTCGAGATCGAGGCGCGGCTGGTCGAGGTGACCCTTCGTGATGAACGGAAACTCGGAATCGACTGGGAGCTGGCGGCGGGCGCGGTCGGCGAGGCGACCCTGAGCGCCGGGTCCCCGCTGGAAGTGCCGGGCGTGGGCGGCACCATGTTCGCGGCGAACAGCTTCGCGGCCAATCTCGGCTTCGGCCGCGCGACCGCGGTCATCCATGCGCTCAGGCAGCAGGGCGACGTGCGCACCGTGGCGCAGCCCCGCCTGCGCGCGCTCAACAACCAGACGGCCTTTATCAAGGTCGGCGAGGACCGGCCCTTCTTCCGGCTCCAGCAGAGCACGACCTTCCAGCAGGGCGGCACCACCGTGCCCGTCAACCAGACGCAGGAGCAGTTCTCGGTCTCGACAATCACCATCGGCACCATTCTTGCCGTGACCCCGCAGATCGACGGCGAGGGAGTCATCACGCTCGATGTCCTGCCGGCGATCACCCGGCTCCAGGCCATCGTGACCAGCCCGGACGGCCGGCAGACCGCACCGCTCACGGATGTGAAACAGGCCTCGACAATCGTGCGGCTGCGCGACGGCGAGACCGCGGTCATCGGCGGGCTCATCTCGGAGGAATCCGGCGAAACCGTCCGCGCGGTGCCGGTGCTGGGCAGCATGCCCGGCGTGGGCGGAGCCTTCCGCAGCAAGGCGAAGCTCCGGGCGCGCACCGAGCTCGTCATCTTCCTCACCCCGCGGCTCGTCCCCTGACCATGCTCGAACTGGTCAAAGAATTCCGGCGGCGGTCAGCCGCCACCCCGGGCCAGGCCGAAGCCGGGCCGGATGCGACCCGGACGCTGGACCGCATCCTCCGCGCCGCGTGTGAGGAGGGCGCGAGCGACGTGCACCTGGAACCGAAGGAGGACGGTCTCTTCGTGCGCTTCCGCCTCGACGGTGAAATGCGCGAGCACTGCCGCCTGCCGGCGGCGCAGCGCGAGGCGCTGCTCGCCCGCGGCAAGATTTTCGGCGGGATGGACATCACGGAAAAGCGCCTGCCGCAGGACGGCCGGGCCGTGCTCCGGCTCAAGGAACGGAAGTTCCACCTGCGGCTTTCGACGCTGCCGACCGTCCACGGCGAAAGTCTCGTGGTCCGGCTGCTGGACCAGACCCTGCCGGGCCAGGATTTCGGCGAACTGGGGCTCGCGCCGGTGCAGGCCGCGGTCTTGCGCGAGGCGCTCGCGGGGCCGGCGGGTCTGATCTACCTCACCGGTCCGACCGGATCGGGCAAGACGACCACGCTGCACGCCGCGCTCCATGCCCTCGATCACCGGACGCGCGTCATCCACACGCTGGAGGACCCGGTCGAATACGAGTTTCCTGGCATCCGGCAGACGGAGATCCGCGAGAAGATCGGACTCACCTTCGCCTCGTCGCTGCGCGCGGTGCTCCGCCAGAATCCCGACATCCTGCTGGTCGGCGAGACCCGCGATGCGGAAACCGCCCAGCTCGCGATCCGCGCGGCGCTGACCGGACATCTGGTGCTTTCCACCCTGCACACCAACGACGCGCTGGCGGCCATCCCGCGGCTCCGGGACCTCGGGGTGGAGAGTTTTCTGCTGGCCGCGTCGCTGCGGCTCGTGGCCGCGCAACGGCTCGTGCGGCGGCTCTGCGCCGAATGCCGGGAGCCGCATCCGGACAACGCGCAGCTGTGCGAACGGCACCGGGTGCCGGACGGGCGGTTCTGCCGGGCGGTCGGCTGTCCGGCCTGCCAGGGCCGCGGTTATCGCGGGCGGCTCGCGATCCACGAGGTGATCCCGGCCGCTAAACTGACGGCGCTCGTCGCGGCGGACGCGCCGCTCGCCGAACTCGCCGCGCTCCGCGACCGCGCGGGACACCTCACCCTGTGGCAACACGGGCTCCAGGCCGCCGCGCGGGGGCTTACCACCGTCGAGCAGGTCGCCCGCGTCCTCTGAATTTTTCCGTCAAGTCAACCGGGCCTCGTGCCCACAACCCCTGATCCCAGATGAAAAACCACCGAAAACTTACCCACCCTGCGCAGGGTTACTCCCTGCTCGAACTCGTGCTCGTGCTCGCGATTGTGAGCGTGCTCGTCGGCCTGCTCTTGCCCAAGGGCTTTGACGCCCTGCGCGCCGCCCGCGTGCAGCAGGTCGAAAAAACCGTCGAGACCCTGAAGACCGCGGTCACCTCGTTTATTGCGATGCCCGGCGGCAACGGCAGCATCCCGCGCACCGAGGGTGCCGGCATCCCCTGCTCCGGCGCTGCCCTCTCGGGTGCGACCGATATCGCCAAGGGCAACGGCGCCCGGCTCGACGCCGTGCTGCTCGCCACCGGCAAGCTGGAGCGGCCGCTGTCGTTGCGCATGGGCACGCAGGGCTACGCCTCCACCGGCACCGGCAACGAGATGCTGTGGAATCAGGCCGTGCAGGCGTTCACGATGACGCCGGACGCCGCGCCGCTGCGCAACTGGTCCGCCGTCACCCGGCTGGAGGCGCGCTCGGCCAACCCCGCCCTCGCGCCTTCGGCGGCCCTTGGGGCCAACTTCCGCCTCGATGGCATCACCAACCTGAGCGCGAATTCGGTCGTCGCGTATCTCGTGATTCCGTCCTGTCCCGCAAAAGATGCGCATGAGCTGGCGCTCGCGATGAACGGAGCGCAGTTCACCCCGGCCGAAGGCCTTGCCTGCGACACGGGCGTCGTCGCCTATGCGGCTCCGGTCAACGGCATCACCGACGTTTACGTCTATGTCACGGCCATCTGACCCGCGCACCGTGCTCCTGTGGGGCAACCGGTGGTGGCTGCCCGCCACCGACGAGCCCGTGCCGTTCACGGACTTCGGCGAGGCGGCCGATGCCCTCGCGGCCCATTGGGCCGATGCGCCCAAGCCCGTCCGGCTTCGGTTAATTTATCAGCCCGACGCCCTCGCCTCGGTCGGCGTGTCCTGCCCGCAGGGCGACCGGCGGGTGCTGGCTTCGGCGCTGGCCGGGGAATTTCCCGCGCTGGACAGTCCCGACCGCGCCTGGAGTCATGAACCGGTGCTGCCCAACGCGAACGGTGGAACCACGGTGCTGCACTTTGAAACCGAGCCCGCATTGTATGCGCTTGCTCAGCGGCTCGCGCACCAGGGGCTCGCCGTGGAATCCGCGTGGCCGCTCGCCACCTATCTTCACGCGCTCCCGTTCGAATGGACCGAATCGGGCGCCGTCACCGTCCTGGCCGTGCAGGCCGAACGCGCGCTCGCCTACCGGCACCCGCGCCACGCCGGGCGCACGGTGCATGGCTGGAGCAAGGACCAGGCGCCGGCGGAAGCCGGACGTTGGCTCAGGGAAATACTGGACGCCAATCCGGAGGATCCGGTGCTGGTTGTCACCGCCGAGGATGAAACCCGCGCCCTGCTCGAATCCTGGCTGGGCGAGGACCGGCCCGGTCTCGAATGGCTCCGCCTGACGCAGGCCCTCACCCGCCCCGCCACGCTCCCGCGGTATCATCCCGCGCAGCTCCTGCCGCGCAGTCCCTGGGTGACGGCAGAGCGGCTGGCACTCGCGGCCGGATTTGCCCTGCTGCTGGCCGCCGGCTGGGCCGGGTTCGACCATGGCCGCAACTGGCTGGCAGTCCGCGCCGAGCTGGCGGCGCGCGGTGTCCGGGTGGCTGCGTTGCAAAGCGAAGTCGCCCACCTGCGGGCCAACGCCGCGGAAATCGCCGGCCTGCGCGGCCTGATCGAGGGCGGAGCTGCCGGTCCGCCGCTGGGAAATTTTCTGACGCAACTGTCCGCCACGCTGCCGCCCGACATGGTGCTGGGCTCCGTCGAGGTGCGTGATCACCGCTTTGCCCTGTCCGGCTGGGTCGCGCCGGCTGGAACGGCCTGCACCATCGATACCTGGGTTTCGCAGATCGCACCGAGCGACGCACGCTGGACGCTCACCGCCCAAATGGGTGCGGACGGCACCTTTGCCGCCACGGGCGGGTTCCGCCGATGAAGACCCGAGGAAATGCATCGCGGGCGGGATGGCGGCTGCTGCTCTTCGCCACAGCGCTGGCGGGAACCATGTGGTTTGTCCGCTGGCGCTATCGTCCGGTCTTGCCCGCCCCGGCCCCCGAATACGTCACCCTGCTCGCCGAGCATGGGACGCTGCGCGAGCACAGCGACGAGGCTTTGGCCACTTGGCGGAGACGGAGCGCCGCCATGCAGGAACATGCCTGGTCCGACACCGCCATCGCCGCGCTGCGCCACGAGCTGGGCTCCGCCTGGCAGTGGCAGGCAGAGTCGCCAGAATGCATCCGTTTGCGGGCCACGGAGCCGCAGATCGCCCGCTGGGGCGACTACGTCCGGTTGATCGGCACGCTGGGCAGCCGGCCCGGTGTGGCGGTCGAGGCTTTCGCGGCACGTGCCGAGGGCGTCGGACCGCACCGGCAACTGGCCGAGGTCGGCTTCACGCTGCAATTCCTCGTGGCTGCGGCAACGACGGGCGACGGCGAGCGCACCTTCCCAAGCCCCGGTGCGCACCCCGTCGCAGCGGCCGAGGTTCCGGCCATTCCCCGGCAGGTCGGCGCCGGATCTGCGCTCCGCCTCTCCGCCACCTCCGCCGAGCCTCCGGCGACGGAACCGGTCTCCGCTTCGTTCCGGTCCGACCCTCCGGGGTCCCGGGCCGGGGCATTACCAACCAAACAACCCTGAACCGAAAGCATCCCATGATTACCCTCACCCTCCAGTTGCCCGAGCCCGTCGCCGCGGAATTCTTCGCGGCGGCCGAGGAACTCAACCGGCGTTTCACCGGCGCCAGCCCGAAGATCGAGGCCAAGAGCCTGATGGCCTTCGCGCTGGCCCGCCATGAATGCAGCGACCTCTGCGCCCAGTTCGACCTCGCCCTGCGGCTGGTCCAGGGGCCGGACGAGCCGCCGTTCAACCCCGTGCTCTCCGAATCCTTCGGGCGGGAATCCCGTCCGGTGCCACCACCGCCCGCACAAACCAAAGCGGCGGCCTGAAACCCATACGCATATGGCCATCGACCAAAAACCCGACAAGAAGACCGAAACCGAGCGCTCGAAGCCCCTCACCTTCCGGGACAACCCGGAGGTGAAGCGGAAGATCGAGGACTACAAGAAAGCCAACCCCGACGACGTCCTGTATTACACGCGGCTCGTCCGGGAGCATCCCGATCGCGCCATCGACACATTCATCCTCAACCGCGTGCAGAAGCACGAGACCGACATGAAGCTGATCGAAAAGCAGCTGCCTTCGGCGAAGGCGTTCTACGACGCGCAGACCCCGGAGGCCAGGCAGCGCATCGACCGCGACCTCGCGGACACCAACCCCTACTACAAGGAAAAGGCGTTCGTGCAGGCGGTGTTCCGCGAGAAGGACCGGCAGACGCGCCGGGAGTTCGCCAACCCCGCGCCAGCCACCGGACCGAAGGTCGCCGCATGACGGTGCCGGGGACCCCATCGTCGAGGCACGCCCTCGACGACCACCTGGGCCGGGCGGAGTTCGCGCTCAAAGTCGCGTCGAACTTCGCCTGTCTCAAGGGCACGCCCGCGTACGATCCCGTGCACGCGGCGCTGGCCCAGGTGGCAACGGCCCGGGCGTGGGTGCGCGGGCAGCTTGTGGCCGCCTCGCCCGCCTTGAAGCCGGGGAAGGTGTATCAGTCCGTGACCTCCCAGCGACGGATCATCCAACGGCGCATGGCGCGGCTCGCACCATGAAGCCCCAGCCCTACAACACGGATACGCCCTACACCGCCGAGGATCTCGAGCGGTTCAACCGCTACACCCACTTCCCGAAGGACCGGGAAAGGGAAAACGCGGCGTTTGCCGCGCTCTCCCGAGAGGAACGGACACGCGCCGTGGAGACGCTGCAGCGTTATGGGAAGCCTGATATGCCCGACGATGTGGCAGCCGCTCTGGAGCGGCTGCGGCGGGCGCGCTATCAGGTCTTCATGACCTCCATTCGCAGCCGGGAAATCGCACCGCCGTGGTCGGTGGTCGGACCGGCGCGCTACTCCGAGCACGCGAATCCCGATCGCGCCCACCGGATGCTGGGGCGGGCCTATGAGGAATACAACAACGCGCGGGCCGCGCTGGAGCACCGGCTGCGCCGGCACGGGCCGACGCAGGTCATCCGCTCGGACCAGGCCACTGCCGTGGAACTCCTTGAGGCCCGGATCGGTGCGGCGCAGCGGCACCACGAAAACATGAAGCGGGCCAACGCGATCATCCGTGAGGAGGGCAAGGACGAGTCGTGGAAGCTCGGGCGGCTGGAAACCGAGTGCGGCCTGGATTCCGCGCGGGCGCTGAGGCTGCTGAAGCCGGACTTTGCCGGCCGGGCGGGCTACGCCGATTACGTGCTGTCGAATCATTCGGCGAACCTCCGCCGGATGCGCGATCGGCTGGAGAGCTTGAAGGCGGAGCGGGTCAGGGCGTCGGTGACGTTTCACTTTCCCGGCGGGCGGGTCGAGGACCATGCGGCCGATTGCCGCGTGAGGATCTACCATGACGAAAAGCCCATATCGGACGTGATCGCGAAACTGAAGGCGAACGGGTTCCACTGGTCGCCGCGACTGGGCTGCTGGCAGCGGCTTCGCAATGATGCGGCCCGGCAGGCAGTGACCGTGGTCGCCGGTGTGCCATGGCCGAAGCCAGACTCGCCGCAGATCATCGTAGAACCGGCGCCAACGGCACCGGCGGCACGACCCCGCCTGTCCGCATGAGCCCCGAGAGCACCGAAGCCTTGGCCACACTCCGCCTGCTGGCCCGCGGACATGCCGGGGCTTCATCCGGCGAACGCGCGGCGTGGGAAATCCGGCGCAATCTGCAAGACGGCACGCCGGTCAACTTCGGCGACTGCTACGTGCGCCTTGATGGCGAGGGTAAGCGTGCGGTGGTTCAAATCCTCGTTGACCTCGCTACTGGCAGAGCAGGCCTAAACGAGTTTGGCTGATAGAGCAGATCACACGCGTGTCCACTTCGGCCGTTACCGGTTCCGGCTGCGCGGGACATATCTTCTTGGCTGGTTTATTTTGTAGCTGGATCGCCCAGCCTGACTAGCTTTGCGTAACAAAGAATAAACCGTCCAAGGACCGAAAAAGGCCGAGTAAGCGAGTTTCTATCAATCTCTAGCTATTTCTATTGGTTTTCAGATAGAAATGAGTATAATCCGGTATAAATCAATCTGCCCTATGGACCGAATTAAAAACCCATTTACTCCTGGTGCCGGCTCTCCACCGCCGGAACTCGTTGGACGAGAGAACGTCTTGGAACAGGCGGACGTGTTGCTCGGCCGTGTAAAACAGAAAAAGGCAGAGAAGAGCATCCTGCTTACCGGACTTCGAGGCGTCGGCAAGACCGTCTTGTTGAACGAGATCGAACGCAAATCGGTCGCTGCCGGTTACCGCACGATCATGGTCGAGGCTCACGAGAACAAATCACTCGCTGCACTCTTGGTTCCGCCACTTCGCCAGTTGCTCTTCGGTTTGGACCGGATCGCCGGGGCAGGCGACAAGGCGAAACGTGCGCTCGCCGTCCTGAAAGGATTCATGGATGGGGTTAAGGTCTCGCTTGGCGACATCGAAGTCGGTCTGGACATCGAGCCTGAAAAAGGCGCTGCCGACAGCGGGGACTTGGAGAGCGATCTTCCTGGTCTGTTCCTCGCCGTTGCGGAAGCAGCGGAGGAGCGAGCCATCCCGGTCGCACTCCTGATCGACGAACTGCAATATTTCAATGAGAAGGAACTGAGCGCCCTCATCATGGCGATGCACCGGATGCAGCAGAAGCAACTCCCGATGCTTCTCATCGGCGCGGGGCTTCCGATTCTGCCGCGCCTCGCCGGCGAGTCGAAATCCTATGCGGAACGGTTGTTCGATTTTCCAGAGATTGGAGCGTTACAGGAGCCGGACGCAGAAAAAGCGCTGCGCGAACCGGTGCATGCCGTGGGCGTGGAGTTCGAGCCGGCGGCATTGAAGGAAATCGTCCGCATCACCGAAGGCTATCCCTACTTCCTGCAGGAGTGGGGCTACCAGTCATGGAATCTTGCCCCGGCTTCGCCCATCACTCTCGCGGTCGTCCAGGAGGCATCGGCGGTCGCGATCCAGCGCCTCGACAAGAATTTCTTCCGCGTGCGTTTCGACCGGCTGACGCCGAGCGAGAAGCGCTTCCTCCGCGCGATGGCGGGGCTGGGCAATGGGACGCACCGCAGCGGTGACATCGCCGATACGCTTGGTGTGCAGCAGAACAGCATCGGCCCCGTGCGCGCGAAACTGATTCAGAAGGGAATGATCTACAGCCCGGTCCATGGTGAACTGGCATTTACGGTGCCGCTTTTCGACGGATTCATGCTGCGGGCTATGCCCGAGCTGTGAGGCAACGACCAAATCGGTAATTTTTGGGAAAGTGCGAGCCCAACGCACATGATTGCGTTTATTCGATAACTTCGCCTAAGCTCAGGTATGAGTCGCAATTGGGAACAAGCCGGTCGCACGTTGCAGTCGTTGACTCTGCGTTGTCGTGAATTAGGCGGAGCGCCTGATGCCAGTTGGCTCGATCTGCCCGTGAAGGAATTAGCCATAGCCTTGCGGATAGCGGAAGCCGTCGAGCGCTTGCCCTGCGATGCGCTCATGCGCGCTCTCGTGCGCGGCGATGGGATCGGTCAGCCCACTTCGCGGCAGGCCTATTTTAGCGCGATGCGCTGTCTGTGCGCTCTCGACACGCTCGGCATCATGCACGCCGAATTGAACGACCGCCCGCTTTATCCCGAGCCTCCGGCCAAGTGGAGCGACGGACAACTGCTTGAGTGGCTCTTGGTCAGCAACTGGCAGCAAAGGCACGATACGTGGCTCAAACTGGCCGCGCTCAGTGCGGCCACCAGTCTCGGACTCTATTCCGGATAACTGTAGTCCACCCAGCTCGAATCTGCGATCTGGCGTTCATTGGCCATCGGATACCTGCTGACGAAGCGAGGAGCAGCGTGCTTCTACCCACGATTGCAGCACACGCTCCTGTTCAAGCTGGATCGATTCCGCACGCACCCGCAAGTAAAGGGCCTTTTCCTCATGCGTCAGGGTGTCGGGATAAGTGTCCGCGACATTGCCCGCCTTGCCCCACCATGTCCGATGCGCCTCAAGCGTAGCCAAGTCCATCAGCGCGCTTCGCGTCTGCGGTAGCCGGTTCCGCAAACGGGCGAGAATCTGGAATCCCGCGGGATCTATGTCGCCCCAGTAAAACAGCGGACATTCTCGGAGCCATGGCAGGTTGCCGCAAGCCGGCACCGAGTTTCCGTTGCCCCAGATCGCCAGCCAGCCGTCACCCATCCCCGGCAAAGTCAGGAACGTCGTTTTGTTCTCCACGACGAACACGCCGCAGGGCGCAAGATTGGTCTGGGCTAGGATGTGCAATGGTGCGCTGCAATCCGGCAATGCCACCGGGTTTCCGGCGGGCGGGACCCCCAACCAACGAAGGCGTATCTGCATATCATCCAGCTTTAGCCCAAAACGCGCATGAAAATCGGTGGCTTCGGTTCTTCCGTCAGCTGGCAGCACCTCATCAAGCAAGGCACGGAGGGTGGCCTGCTCCTCCTCGATAAACTTCGAGCCAATGGGTAGGCGTATCTCACGCGTATAGCATCCCGGCATCGGGTTCGCGATAAAATGACGGCACACTTGCACGAGGTCGGGCCAGACCGAGATCTTGTCCTTTGCTCGAAGGGGATGGCGCGCCATCCACGGTAGCAGCGCCGGCAGCTCGCGCCGTGTGTGTGCGACCGCCGCACGGAAGGCGTGGATTTCATCTAGGCACTTCAAATAGCGGCCGTAATCGCCTTCGCTGTGAAACTCGACCTGAACCGGAACCCGCTGTTCGTTGAACAGCCGGGTCTTGGTTACGCTCCACGTGACCGTGACGCCGCAGCCCAAGTGTGCCACGGATTCTGCTTCCAGCGCCGCGTTGCCTTCCTTGAGCGCGGCCAAGTCATCGGTCGGCACCGAGCCCAACGGCACACGCAGCGGAAACAGCGACCGGTCCTCCACAATGGCGACCAGTGCGTCGCGGTAGCGTCGGCGAGCGAACGCCTTGAGGTCAGCCGGCCCGAGCATGGGGTGAAATCTTGGCGGGAAACTGCTTCTCCAGCCGTTGCAGCAGTTCAGCGCGCTGGATCGTGTGCAACTGCGAATCGCACATGTCCTTGTTCGTGACGAGGTGGTAGCTGGCAACAAATCCCTGGCGCTCGATCATCATGATCTCGTCATTCCATGGATTCACGAGGAGCAGTTGCAGGCCGAATTCCCGAAACAGCCGCATCGCATAGATCGCGTTCTCCTTGTCCACCCCCTTGAAGATCTCGTCCACCATGACGAATCGGAAGGTGCGGGACTTGGGATTGTCGCGGGACAGACCATACTGGAAGACCAAGCCGGCGACGAGAAACGTGTAGGCCAGTTTGGTTTTCTGCCCGGGACTGAGTCCGGCGGAGTCCCAATATGGGCGCACTTCCTCCTGGTTAATCCGATTGCGCTCGCTGGCACTGAACTCCCACCAGTTCCGCACGTCGGTGACCCGCTGCCGCCACTCGGGATTGGCGTCAAAATCCTTCAGGAGGCTGTTGATGCGGTTGAATGCCTCGGTGCGCTGAGCGTCGTCCCAGTTTGTTGCCCGTTCCGTGGCTTCCCGGAGACGCTTGCGGAAAGCAACGATCTCATCGTTGCGGGTCGCTTGATAACGAAGCTGCACGTAGGTTCCCTCGGTGTAGGGGATGCTCGCCAGCGCCACGTTGAGCAGCTTCACGCGATCTTCGATGAAGTTGGAGTAGTCGCGCAGTTCGGAGGAGAGCTTGCCGGCATCGTAGACGACCTTTTTCTCCATTAGCTCGTTGAACCGCTTCCGGTGGACGGGGAGGTCGTCCTTCGTCAGGCGGGTGAGAAGGTCGCGAAAGTCCTTCAGCGCTTCGATCTTGATTTCGAGATTCGGGTCGTGAGCCTTTTGCTGGAAAGTGCCCATCAATTCCAGGATGCGGTTCCGGCTTTTCGTAACCTCGCCGGATCGTCGGCTCACGGTTCCGTCGATCTTGTCCGCGAGTCCCTTCTCCTGGACATCGGCATTGCGCCCGGTGATTTCGTTTCCGCCGAGCTGCTGGGCCAGGAGTTCGGCGTGTCCCTCGACAAGCGCGAGGGCGTCGCCGGCGAGCAACTCCTCCTTTCGTTGCCGCTGTTCGGCCAAGCCTTCGAGTGAAGTGGCAAGTCGGGTGACTTCTGCCTCCTTGCCGCGCTTGTTTTCTTCTGAGGTCTTCAGATCACCACGGACTTTTTCCAGGTCCCGCTTCATGTCCTGATACGCCTTGTTGCTCTGTTCGAGCTTCTCCTTTTGCCGGGTGAGATCGAGGATCAGAGCAGCTGGGGTGGCGTGATCGATCCGTTCGAAGGTGGCGGTCGCCGTCACAATCCCCAGTGCCTGCGCCACCGGCTGTTTCTTGTCCATCGTCTGCTTCGCCGACCGGATGGCGATGTTGGCCGCCTCAATGTCCTTGGCACGCAGTTTGATGGCCTGCGCCATGGACTGGAGTTTCTCCCGATTCGACCAACCTAGCATGAAGTCATCGCCGACCGGACGACGGTCGTCCTTTTCGCGCCGATGCTCGGAATGCGCGATGAGGCCGTCTTTCGTCAGCGCGCGAGGCGCGGCCTCGAACTCCGCCGACGTGTCACAGCAGAGGTGATCGAATTGCGCGCGCACCTCGCGCGCCAGCCAGGCTTGCAGCGGGTGGTCGTCCTTGACGCGCAGCTTGCCCCAGGCCCGTCGGCGATCGTTCTCGAAGGAAAGTCGAACGCCCGACAGTGCGGGCACTTTGTAGAAGACCAGCCGCAGACCCAGATGCGTCGATTTGATGAACGGCACAACCTTGCCGTAGACCGCTGGAGTATCCGGGACCAGCAGCGCAAGCGCAAAGGGTCGCAGCAACCGCTCCAGCGCACCGCGCCAGGCAGCGTCTTCGGCACGCACTTCGATCAGTTCTCCGGCAAACGGCAATTGCTCAGGTGCATGTCCCGTCGCCTCGCAGATGCGCAGACGGACACGCAGCCACTGGGGATCGATGTTGCTGGTTTGCGCTCCCATGAGCTTCAGGTCGGCTTCGGCCCGCTGGTTATCCGCTGCGAGCTGATTACCCCGCTGGCTCAGCTCGATCTTTCGCACTCGCAGGTCCTCCAACTCGCCTTCCAAAGCCGAGAGCCGGTTCTGCCAGCGCTTCAGCGACTCGTTGAATCCAGCGGCATCGCTCAGGACGTAGCTTTCGCCCACGGAGCGCAGCGTTTGCTGCAGGGACTCGAATTGCTTGTGCCGCTCGATCCGGAGACGGTCCTGCTCCTTGATCTGGAGTTCAAGGCGCTCGATGTGCTGATGCACGGCATTAGCCTGAATGGCCAGGTCCAGACTGCGCTCGCGGGAGCGGAGCTGCTCCACTGCTTGAGCCAATCCGTTCAGTTCCGCTTCAGCTTTTTGCTTTTGGCTCTCCAAGGTCATCGTTTCCGCTTTGCACCATCGGATTACGGCGGAGGCCACGAAAGGACGCACGGCCCGGCCGGCCTCCTGCCAGCGAGCGAGGTCCGTTTCCTTTTCGGCGAGCACCACCGCTTCGGTCTCGATGGGCTCGAGTAGCTTCTGGCGGCGCTCGGCTTCGTCGATCTTGTCACGACAAGTCACCAGGTCGTCAAAATGCTGTCGCAGATTTTCGATGGCCTGCCTCATGTCCTGCGGTTCAAGCATGTGCTTGCGGACGAATGTATTGATGTTCTCCGGATCCTTCATCGACACCGCCTGGGCGAAGAGACTCAATGCCGATTCGTGCGGAATACGCAAAAGCGACCGGAAGCGGATGGTAAACTCGCTGTGTGCAGGAAAGGATTCAAAGCCGCGTTCCCGGAGTGCTTTCCTCAGGTCCCGTCCGGCGGGCAGATTAACGAAATCCTTCGCTATGCTGGCATCGCCGCGCTTGAGCACGTAGAGTTTGTCCACATCGTCGTGTTGGACCCAAAAGATCGCGCCGAGCGAAACGACTTCCTCGGTCGCAAGGTTGGCAAAGACCGCCAAAAGGAGAGTTTTCTCTCCCTTGGTCCGCAGGCGACGGACCGCCTTTGCATCCTCGGAATCCTGTCCATACCAGCCTTCGACGTACGTGCGGTCCGACCGCTCAGTTCGCTTTGCCCCTCCCGCCTTGTTGTAGGAACGCAGGGCTGGTGGGACGAGAATCGCCTGGAGCGCGTCCACCAGAGTCGATTTGCCGGCACCGTTGCCGCCGGTCAACAGGGCATTGTCGCCGCCGGCCGTGAGTATTTCGACCTGGCCGGGTTTGTTGAACGTGCCCCAGTTTGTGAATTCGAAGCGGACCAGCCGGTAGCCGTAGTCCTCGGCGGCAAATACTTCGGTTTCTGCGTCAGGTTTGCTCATCGCCGTCCTCTCCGTTTACGGCGCCGCGCGCCTGCCGCAGTCGTTGCAGGTATTCTCCGAGGTCCTCCAACGGGAACAGCAGCTTGATGATCCGCGAGACCTCATAGCGTTCCGCTGAGTCGTCCTTGACTTTGCGCAGGAGTCCAAGCCGCGCGCCCTTGCGAACGATACTATATAGTTCGCGCCGGTCCTTCGCGTCCGTTCCGCCTTTGCCGAAATAGGGCGCGATCCAGTTGGCGATGGCTTCAATCTCCTCGATGAGGCGGGGGTTGTCAGGCTGGATCTGCTGATGCTTGTGCAGTTCGTCGCGGGCGACCGCCCCCAGCACGCTCATCGGATAGGTCAGCTCGTCACGGCGAAACAACTGAGGCAACGGCGATTCGCCGCCAGGCCAGGCGCGCTGCTTCAAGTAAGCCATGCCCTCCGGCTCATTGATGTGCAGATCGAGTCCGATGTCGGCGAAATACCGCGTGATCGGCTCCTGCTGCGCTCGCACAATCCGCCAAAGCACCTCGTCTTCCTGATAGATCTGCCCTTTCAGCAGTTGAACCTTGGCGAGCGACGACTCGCGGATGGTATTCTCGGGATTCATGCGCGGCAGAAAAGGATGTCGGGGCAGCACACCTTGCCGGTGCCGGGAATCTCGACGGTGGTCGGGAGGCTGCGGTCGATATGGTGGGCAACCGTGCTGGCCTGCTGGTAGCCGCTGGCCACGAGAAAATAGCCGATCAATTCGGTCACACCGTGTTCCAAGGGATGCAGACGGAGAAGCTCACCGAGTGTGAGCATCGGCTGCGCTTCCAGCGCGCCAGCGACCCGCGCGCGGAGTGGTTCAAGATCGAACGACTCGAGCAACGCGAACTGCGCGAGCGCCTCGGTCGACCAACCGTCTTGACCTTGGGTCAACGTCTCGGGGAAAGCGACCGGGGGTTGGCGATCCCAGCGGTGCCGGTCAGTCAGACCGAAGATTTCGGTTTCAAATGAAACCTTTATGCCGGGCAACCGCGAGTGATCGAAGGTTCGGAGGGCCGCCGCGCGGAACTCCGCGAGCGACGCTGCGAGCCGGGACTCTTTCGCGCCGTCCTCCGAAAGCACGCGACGCAACTGACGTGCCAGCCGGCGATTCGTCGCCAACACCTTTTCGCTGGCCCGGGTGAGGTTGGGGCGCAGCCTCCGCAGGAAGCCGTCCGATCGTAGCGCCGGATCAATCTGTTCGAGACTGTAAGCCATTTCTACAAACTCCTCAAAGCGGCGCTGTCGCTCTTCATCCATCAGCAGTCCGCAGAACGCATCGAAGCTCTGACCGTGGTCTGTCCGCCAGAGCTGTTCCTCCGCGTCGAGCGCCTGCCCAAGCACTTCCCCGCGGCCGAGCCGGTGTTCAGCTTGCTGCTGTTGGATCGCAACCACGAGCCCTTTGAATTTCTCCTCCACCGCCGCGAAATCCTCCACGAGCTGGGCGGCTTGCTGCCGCACGAGTTCAAAGCGTTCGCTAAGTTTCGCAGGGGAATACGTCTGCACCTCGTTGGTCGCAGCAATGTGCGCAATCTCTGCGTTGATCTCGTCGCGCTGCCGCTCAAGCTGCGCAATACGCGTTGCGGGATTCGCCGTGGCGTTGTCAATGATCTCCTCCAATGTGCTGAAGATGAGTTGCAGGCGCGATTCGGTCACGATCAGCGAGCGTTGGCGCAAGGCATCAATCCAGCCGAGCACGCGCTGCGCCTCCGCTGTCAACTGGTAGTGCGGGTCGTCCCCGTCATCCGGGTAGTAGCTGTGCAGATAGCGGCCGTTTGTCCACTCTCTGAGATACACTTCCGGAGCAGACCACACCGAATCGGGCTCTTCCGCCCGACGTTCGTCGAGGTAGTTCTGCAGGAGCATCCGCAGCGTCGATCCCGGAATCGAAATCTGAGCGCTCTTACGGAACGCGAGCTGGAAGAAATGGAGTATATAGGGTGCGTTCTCCGCCCGCAGTAGAACGAGGGCTGGAGTGCTCCGGAAGTGCTCGCGGAGCGCAGCCAGACTCTCCAGAGGACTGGCCAGAGATGAAGCTTGTTGTTGGGGAAACATACATGGCGGCCCGTAAGGCAGAGAGGAAAGAGCGACCCCAACCAGGATGCAATCCTCGACCTTCATCCGGTCGAGGGTGCATCATGCGCCTCACGGGTAGGCAATCGCACGAGCTGGTCGCTTTATCGCGCGGCCCAGGACTGCACCGGCACCAGTTTGCTTCCGGAGCGTTGGAGCACCTGCCCCTCAGGCGGATTGGCATCGTAGCTGGTCGAGTCTTCCGGTTTCCACTCGCCGCCTGAGGTCTTCCACCAGACGCTCAGGTGATCACCACAGTCGTTGTTGAGGACGAAATTGCCGGAATTGGCGTATGCATGATGGTGGACCCCCGACCGGTCATCGGGATGCATCTGCCACGCATCGGATTCGCGCCCGGTATGCACCCGGACAATCTCACCCGGCTGCAAGATGCCGGTGGCGGGGCCATCCCAATAAATCTGCGCCTGACGTTTTAACTGGCAGCCGGGACCGAACTCGGCATTCGCCAGATGCAGGGTAGAGAACGAAACCGCGGCGTCGCCGACATTTTTGAGGTCAACCCATTCACCCAAGAGCTGCTTGGCGATTGGTTGACCATACACTTTGTCCTTCCCTGCGGGATTGGGTTTGGCTCGATGAATCTGAACTTGCCATGCCATAAGAAAAATCACGCCGCCAGCCCGGACGTGCCTCAGCTACCAACAGGTGTTAGGAAAGCCGTCGCGGGCCGGGTTGGCAGCCAGCGATGACAATCGCAGGCCCGGAACATACCGGGCTGCACTGAAGGATTCGGGAAGAAAAGGAAGTCGGAACAAACTTTCTTGTTCTTTCGACCGCTCCGGCGCGAATCCCCTCCATTCAACCTCAACTGCACTTCGTCCACGACATGATATTACGCCGTGACTGCGCATCAAATTAGTGGCAAAAACCCACGATGCACAAACTGCCGCCCGAAGACGAGACTCTCGATCTCGAGGCGCGATGTTTGCTTTTGGAATCGGATCCTGGCCAAAAGGAGCAAGGTATCCGACTCCTCAAGCAACGGTATGAACGACCTGTGATGGCTTTCTTGGCCGATCATTTCCCTGACCTGCCGGCCGATGAGCGGGCCACGGCCATCAACGACGCATGGTTGGAAATCTACCATCGTTCGATCGAAGGTTCTCTGGATATGGACCGCGAACTGGCCGGGCTGATCTTCACCGTCGCGAAGCGAAGGGCCATCGACGCGCGGCGACGCCACGCGACCGACGGGGACCGCGCGGCCCACCTGGCCGAGCATGTGGGCGACTATCTCGTCGGGACGAGCATCGGGGCAGATTGGCGCATGGCGGCGATTCGCGAACACACGGCCGACATCTCCCGGGAATTCCGGGAGTTCGTGAAGACGTTAAAGGCACCCCAGCAAAGGCGCGTCGCGACGGTGATGGCCGATGCGCTGCCTGACTGGATGACGGACCGGGAAATCGCCGATGAGGTTAAGCGACGGTTTGGCGTTCACCTGTCCACTTTGGAAGTCAAAGGGGCTAAACAAGCGATGTTGAGCAAACTACGGGCGCTGCTGAAACGCCAAAGCCGATGACCACTCCCGACCACTCATCTGAGGACAAGGCGCTGGCGGCGTTGATCGCCGGCATCCTTCACCAACAACCAAATGAAGTAGAGCCAGAGGTTGTTGCCCGATACTTGCGCGGAGAATTCGTGCTCAGCCCCGAAGATGAAGCCGCTCTGCGGCACGCGAAGCTTTGCTTGGACGGCGCACAAGGAGTGGCGAACCCGGTTCCGGTCGGTGACGATCTCTGCATCCCGGCCCTCCATCGCCACAAGCGTGCCGCTGGTTTCTCGAAACAGACGGCCGAGGAGTTGGAAAAGAAGCGGCGCGAACTGCGCGAGAAACTGCAGCGTCGCAGGGAGCAACCGCCGCAGTGAACGACTACGAAATCGACGAACTGGCCGGCGCAGTCGCCGGGCTTGTCGGCGGGGCCATACCGGTCGATCTTGCGCGTATCGCAGCGGAAGAACGGATTGAATTGATGGAAGGCGAGTTTGGCGCGGATTTTCATGGCCGCATTGAATACCTCCCCGACGAGGGGATTTTCGCGATCTACCATCCGTCGGCCTCCGGCGAAATTTTCCCCGGTCGCATCCGCTTCACCATCGCCCACGAACTTGGGCACTATTTCATCCCGGATCACCGCGACCTGCTGCTGAAATACCTTGTCCATGATTCTGCCGAGGATTTCCGGCCCAACCGAGCCGTCGAACGGCAGGCTGATCGCTTTGCAGCCGCGCTGTTGCTGCCCGCCAAGACCCTCCAGGCGCGCATGGGACGGAAAGGTTTCATGGCGTTGAAGGAAATCAGGACTTTGGCGGGCGATTGCGGAACGAGCCTTCAGGCCGCCGCGTTTCGCTATAGTCAGTTCACGACCGAACCCCACCTCGCCATCATTTCGGAGGATCGTCGGATTCTATACTATTTTGCGTCAGAGGAGGCGGAGGCGCTCGGCTTCGGCGGCCTTGGAAATCGTTTGATTCCGGACGGCTCGCCTACTGACTGTGCTTTTCGGAGTCAGGGTCGCGACATTGAGGAAGGTGAAACGAACACGGAGCTGTGGTTCTCGGAACGGTATCGACGAGCGGACCTGTGGGAGGAGTCGGTCCATCTTGGCTATGCGGGGCGCGTGCTGACATTGCTTTCTTGGCAAGATACGCGGAGCGACGATTGATGATCAGCGCACGGGACAATCAGCAACTCCGGGAGGTTTGGAATCAGAGGGCCATTCCGGTCGTGTTTCGTCGTGGGCCGGGTGAAGGATTGATGATCAGGATGCCCTATTCGTCCCAGAACCGGGAGTGGATCAAAGCGGAGCACCGGCGGGAGCCAAATTGGAACATGAAATTCAGATGCTGGGAAACGCCAAGATCGTGGTTTGACGACCTCGTGACGCGGTTCCTGCGAAAATTCGGCAAGGTCTACGTTATCCAGGCGTTTCGCGAGCAACAGAAATGTGCGCCGGCGTGCTGGAATGCGACTGGCTTCGACTGCGAATGCTCATGCATGGGACAGAATCACGGTTCCGGGAATCCAGCTGGCTGCTGGCACATTGTTTCCGATACGTTCGCTATCGAATGGAGTGAACGACAGTATTCCTGTCGCCTGATCGAATCCAAGTCCGGGCAGGTCGCCCCTGCGGAAACCGTATCGCCATGACGGTTTCGCCGTCGAGACCGCGACAAATGACAGGTGCGGTCTAGATTTATCCGATGTAGAGGTGGCACCAAGGTTTCCACGCGCTTGTTACCTGTGCGTGGTCATTCGACTTGCGCCTCTGTCAACGCAGTGATGCCGTTGTCGCCATTCCATTAACCGCGATTGGTAGCGATTATGACCGCAGATGCCCCAAGCCTGATGCAGTGGTTTGCTGAACGCCCATTGTGGATTCAAGAGGCAGCACATCGGTTGCTCGCGGTCGGCCCCCTTACTCCTAGTGACCTTCGCGATCTGGTCGCTCTATGTAAGCAACAGGGGCGGCCCCAAAAGGGCATCAAGCCGTCTTCTAAACTTTTCGCTCTCAACTTCGGAAGCAATGCGAGCAACTCGGTGGTTCGCCTGAAGTCGATTTCCGAGGTCAAAGGTATAGATGCGCTGAATCCGCGCCAGCCACTCACGTTCAATGATGAGCCGATTACCGTCGTTTTTGGCGCCAATGGCGTGGGTAAGTCGGGATACATCCGCATCCTCAATCACGTCTGCGGTGGACGGGCGCGGAACCGACGCGCATTGCTGAATAATGTTTTTCAGGATAAGGCCGCTCAAAGCTGCAAAATAGGCTATTCCGTCGATGTTCAGGAAAAGATCTTGGAGTGGAGTCCGGCGGTTGGCGTCCACTCCGATCTGACAGGTCTAGAAATCTACGACAACGATTGCGCCCACATTTACACCACGGAAGAGAATGAGGTCGCGTTCGAGCCCCGATTGCTGGCGCTGTTTCGCCAGCTCGTCGAAGCATGCGCCGCAGTCGAATCCTGTCTTGCCCAGGAGATCGCCGCCTTGCCCTCGAAGAAGCCGGCGCTACCGGCTGACTACAACGCAACGGCGGCGGGTGCCTGGTTTGCCCAGCTCTCGGCGTTGACCACACCGGCGGAAATTGACGAGCGCTGCACCTGGGCCAAAGGGCAACAGACGGCGCTCGACGAGTTCCAGCGTCGATTGCTGGAAAAGAATCCGACCGATCAAGCGCGTCAGTTGCGCACGCGGAAAACCGGCCTCACGAAATTCGCGGCCGAGTTGCTGAAAATATCGGACCAGATGAGCGATGCCGCCCTTGACGATCTGCTGGCTGCACAACTTGACGCCAGGACCAAGCGGCGGGCGGCAAGCGTGGACGCCGAAAAAGTGTTCGCCCAGGCGCCGTTGAAAGGTGTCGGGGAGGAAAGCTGGCAACTGTTGTGGGAGCAGGCACGAGCCTATTCGGAGCAAGTCGCTTACCCGAAACAGACGTTTCCTGCTACTCAGGCAGGAGCACATTGCGTGCTGTGCCAGCAGCCTCTCGACGGGGAAGCCAAGCAGCGGCTGGAGTCGTTCGAGCGATTTGTGAAGGGCGAATTGGAGGAACTGGCCAGGGCGGCGGAACGAAAGGTCCAGCTTCTGCTCAAGAAGTCCCCGGAGATTCCAAACGAGGAAGAGATCGACACGCGCTTGGCTACTCTTAGCGTCGATTATGACGACCTCATCAAGAAGGTTCAGCGGTATCGGAAGGCGATGCAGGCGCGGCGCGAGGCTTGGGGTGAAAAGGCGAAAAAGGCGGATGTCCCCGCTCTGCCAGGTGAGTCGCTCGTTGTGGGCCTTTCGACGCTGGCTGCTGAATTGGAGAGGAAGGCAGCCGCCTACGACGAGGACGCGAAAAAGAGTGATCGCACCGACCTCAAGAAACAGGCGCGCGAACTCGAGGCCGTGAAATGGCTCGCCGACCAGAAGGCGGCCATCGAAGCGGAGGTGGCGCGGCTTAAGAAAATCGGGGCATTGGAGGCGGCGAAAAAGCTGACGAGCACCACCGGACTATCGTCGAAGAAATCCGAGCTGGCGGAGGCAATGGTATCCAGCGCGTTCGTCAAGCGTTTCACCGATGAGATGACGGCCCTGAGTGCCCGCCGCATCCAAGTCGAATTGATCAAGACGCGTGCGACCAAGGGACAGGTCTGGCATCGGGTGCGGCTGAAAAACGCCAAGATCAAGGCGGAGATTCCGGAGGTCCTGAGCGACGGCGAGCGCCGCATCGTCTCGATTGCCGCGTTTCTTGCGGATGTCGAGGGGATCGAGGCCAACACACCGTTCATCTTTGACGATCCTATATCCTCGCTCGATCAAGACTTCGAGGAAGCGGTGGTCGCGCGGCTTGTGCGCATTGCCCAGAAACGACAGCTCATCGTCTTCACCCACCGCCTTTCGTTGCTCACGTTGCTGGAGGATGCGGCCAAGGCCGCGGGCACCGACTCCCGGGTGGTGGCGCTGAACCGGGAGGACTGGGGCACCGGCGAACCCGGCGATACCTCGCTCACTGCCAAGAAGCCGGAGAAGGCCATCAACGTAATCCTCGGTGAGCGTCTGGCCGAGGCCCGGAAGCGCTTGAAGGAGAAGGGACGCGCCGAATACGACACCTGCGCCAAGGGCATTTGCAGCGACATCCGCATCGTCGTGGAACGGATGGTTGAGGAGGTGCTGCTCAACGACGTGGTCAAGCGGTTCCGCCGTTCGGTCCAGACCTACAACCGGCTCGGCCAGCTAGCCCGAATTGGCGCCGCCGACTGCAAGTTTCTCGACGACTTCATGACCAAGTATTCGCGGTATGAGCACTCCCATTCCAGCGAGGCCCCGGTCGCCCTGCCGGACCCCGATGAATTGCAGGCCGACCTGGAAAGACTGAAACAGTGGATTCAGGCCTTCAACGCCCGCCCGGTTCCTAAACCGTAGCACTATGCCGCCCCCTCGTTTCCAGCCCACGCTCAAGGAGAAGCGGAAGGCGTTCCGGCGTTGTTTCGATGCTTCCACGCTGCTCCTCAGTTTCCTCATATATCGAAACCATGTCTATCCGCTGGTAGAGCGGGTGCATGGAGCCGATTCGCAGCAGCACACGGCGATGAATTATGCCAACGCGATCGCCACCATGCTTGCGCTGAGGCAACTGCATGAGTTCTTCCTGCCGTCTGAAAACCGGCGGGATATCCGGGCATTGCATTTTGGCTATATCCGCCACCGCCCCCTGCTCGCCAATGACGAGAAGCAAAAAATCGACCAGACACTGATCCACCTTTCGTTCGAAGCGTTCCGGTTTCGGAATACCCCACGCAATCTTGCCCGCTACATGCGAAAGGCGATTATCCGTTACCTCGCATTCGTGAAGCATTGTGAACGACGGGTGTTCAGCAAGGATGCTAACACCTCGGCTGAGATTGAAAAAATCCAGCGCGGTTTTGCCCATCAGCTCGCGTTGATCAAAGCTTATGAAGGCGCGGAGACCGGTCCGTAGGCAGATTCGTCCTATCGGTGATCGACGACCTCAAGTCCTGACCGCCGCCGGGCCAGAACTGCCGCAAAACTCCCTCGATTTTGTCGGCAGCAAGTCAGCGCCTCTGGCAACGCGTAGCAAGTTCTTTTCCCGCCGCCTGCACCCAAGGCCGGTAAATCGCCGCTCGTTCATCGTTGCTACCGTCTGGTTCAGCAGGAAATGTCGTCTTACCGGCAACCTACCGGAAATATCACCGCCCGCACTTCGTCGCCGCTTCCTTCATGTGTAAGCCACCACGATACGCCCGCCATACGCCGTTGTGTTTCGTTCCGCTCTATGCGCTGGACCCCGACAACGACGAGGAGCCTTTTCGTCACCATGGAACCGGCACCTTGGTCGTATACAAAGGCCGACCCCTCCTGCTTACCGCGGCGCACGTGGTCGAGGACGCGCGTGACAGGCTCGCCGTCTTTTCGACGGCGGATTTCAAGGTCCACCGTTTGCGCGACGAATTCTCGATGTCACCCATCCCTGCCGGCCAAGACCGGGCCGACGATTTTTTGGATGTCGCCGCCATCGCACTAGACCCCGAATTCGCCGCTGGTGTCACGTTTCTCTCCATCGGCTTCTACGTTCTCCCTGAAATACCGCCTAACAACCTCGTTGCCGGAGTTGAACTGATGTTTGCCGGTTACCCCGCAACCACAGCCGCAGGGAAAAGCCATGCCTACCATTTCTCCGACGGTGCCCAAATCGTGCTCCGGCCCCAGTGTGTCAACACGCCGCTCTTGCCCGTGCTGGAGTATCCGGCCCCGCTGACCGCAGACTGCTTGGTATCGCCATTTATGAACCTCAGCACCCGTGAAGATGATGAATGGGCCGAGGCTACGTTCCTGCCACCGGGGATGAGTGGCGGCCCGGTTTTCGCGGTGCAGGGCGATGATGTCCGGCTGGTGGGTGTGGCGACGAACTGGGGCAACAAGGAAGGATACTTCGTTGGCACCCACCTCGCTCCGGTAGCGGCCGTGATCGAGCACGCCGTCGCCACGGCACACTAGACCATGTCTCGTCTCGGCGACTGCCTATTGTTTGCCCCGGGCATTCCGTTCAGCTCCGTCGATATGAAGGGCGGCGGATTACCGAACCAGTTCTACCGCCGCATCGACGGATTCTATCTGCAGCCCGCGGTTGAACTTGCCCAACGAAGGCACGATTTTGCTTCCGGCTTGCTGGCGGTCTGCGCGGCTGATGCCTTGGCCGGGTTCATCACCGGCGCCAGCGGCACAAAGGAACGGATGGTGGCGTTTTTCCGCCATATTCCGGGGCTGGATGAGCCGGAAACTGCGAAGCTATTTTGCGAGCATTTCCGCAACGGCTTGGTCCATGACGCCCGGGTGAAGCACGGCAGCGAGTTCTCGGTCGACGTTCGCGGGGTGGCGCAACGGCAGGACACCCGGCTTGCGGTCAATCCGCTGCTGCTTGCCGGAGGTGTCCGTCGCGTGCTCCAAGAATACCGGGAGCGACTTCATAACGATCCCAACGAACTGAAAAGCCTGCGCGCCCGAATTCGGCGGCGTTTCAAGGTGGAACTTGAAGGATAGAGCACCAGCTGGGATTTGACTGATGAATCAAAACCCCAACGGCCTCATAAAATGAGGGTTTAGTCGTGATTTGACTGAACCCTTCAGTATTTCGTGATAGTTTCTCGCTGGCTGCCCGGCATAGCTTCGAACAATGCCGATCACGGGCAAGGGAGGCTACAGCAGACGCCTTTCGCGAGAACCGGCATTTTCCCCTCACCGCAGTGCGGACAACCGGTGTCGCTCGCACAGACTACATTGGACCAGCGTCGCGCCCGTGACGACGCCATGCGCTCGTCGGGCCGGGCACCCTCATCGTCATGAATCTCAACGAGGGAGGAAACTGCGAGCACTGTAACTAGACAGCGCGCGATCAAGCTCGGCTGTACTTTGCATCCAGCCCAACCGGGGCAAGCTCGCCGTTTTTGACGGTGTAGGTGAGTTCGGCGCCCTCTCCTACTTCGCCGCCAATGAGTGCTCGCGCCAATCGGGTTTCGAGGTGGCGTTGCAAGAAACGCTTGAGCGGCCGGGCTCCGAAAACCGGATCATAACCTTTTTCGGCGACCCACTCTTTCGCTTTGGCGTCTAGCTTCACGGTCACACGGCGATCGGCGAGACGCTTGTTCAGGTCGGCCAGCAGCAGGTCCACGATGGTCGTGATTTCCTCCAGGGTAAGCGGTTTGAAGAGAATGGTCTCGTCAATCCGGTTAAGGAACTCCGGACGGAACGATTTGCGCAGCTCCGCCATGACGCTCTCCCGCACGCTCTCGGGGATCGTGCTGCCGGTCACGCCGTCCAGCAGGAAGCGCGAGCCGAGGTTGGAGGTCATGATGATGACGGTGTTCTTGAAATCCACGGTGCGGCCTTGGGAATCGGTCAAGCGACCATCATCCAGAACCTGCAACAGGACGTTGAAAACGTCTGGATGCGCCTTCTCCACCTCGTCAAAGAGAAGGACCGCATAGGGTTTGCGGCGAACTGCTTCCGTGAGCTGACCTCCCTCGTCGTAGCCGACGTATCCAGGAGGAGCACCGATCAATCTTGCGGTGCTAAATTTTTCCATGTATTCCGACATGTCGATGCGCACCATCGCGGCCTCGGTGTCGAAGAGGGTTTCCGCCAGGGTCTTTGCCAGCTCGGTCTTGCCGACGCCGGTGGGCCCGAGGAACAGGAAGCTGCCGACGGGGCGGCGCGGGTCCTTGATGCTGCTGCGCGCGCGCAGGATCGCCTCGGTGACGAGCGAGACGGCCTCGTCCTGGCCGACGACGCGTTCGTGCAACACTTCCTCCAGGCGCAGGAGTTTTTCCTTCTCGCCCTCGACCAGCCGGGTGACGGGCACGCCGCTCCACTTCGACACGACCTCGGCGATCTCCTCCTCGGAAACCTCCTCCTTGAAGAGTGTGGTGGTGCGGCCGGCTTTTTCCAAGGCCTTCAGCTCGGCCTCCAACTGGGGAATCTTGCCGTGGCGCAGCTCGGCGACCTTGTTGAGGTCATAGGCTCGCTCGGCCTTCTCCATTTCAAGGCGCGCGGCCTCGAGCGACTCGCGCAGCCGGCGGGTTTTGTCCACGGAGGCCTTTTCCTTTTCCCAGTGGAGCTTGATGCCCTTGGTCTGTTCGCGGGCCTCGGCGAGCTCCTTGCGGAGCGACTCCAGCCGGCGGGCGCTGGCCTCGTCCTTCTCCTTCGCCAGCGCGGTCTCCTCGATCTCGAGGCGCAGCACCTTGCGGGTGAGTTCGTCGAGTTCCTGCGGCATCGAGTCCATCTCGGTGCGGATCATCGCGCAGGCCTCGTCCACGAGGTCGATGGCCTTGTCGGGGAGGAAGCGGTCGCTGATGTAGCGGTGGGAAAGCGTGACGGCGCTCACGAGCGCGTTGTCCTGGATGCGCACGCCGTGGTGCAGCTCGAAGCGCTCGCGCAGGCCGCGCAGGATGGAGATGGCGTCCTCGACGGTGGGCTGGTCCACGAGCACGGGCTGGAAGCGGCGCTCCAGCGCGGCGTCCTTCTCGATGTGCTGGCGGTATTCGTCGAGCGTGGTGGCGCCGATGCAATGCAGCTCGCCGCGGGCCAGCATGGGCTTGAGCAGGTTGCCCGCGTCCATCGCGCCCTCGGTCTTGCCGGCGCCGACGATGGTGTGCAGCTCGTCGATGAAGAGGATGATGCGGCCCTCGGCGGTCTTCACCTCGTTGAGCACGGCCTTGAGCCGCTCCTCGAACTCGCCGCGATATTTCGCGCCGGCCACGAGCGCGCCCATGTCGAGCGCGAAGATCGTGCGGTCCTTGAGGCCCTCGGGCACGTCGCCGCGCAGGATGCGCTGCGCGAGACCCTCGACGATGGCGGTCTTGCCGACGCCGGGCTCGCCGATGAGCACGGGGTTGTTCTTCGTCTTGCGGGAGAGGATGCGGATGGTGCGGCGGATCTCCTCATCGCGGCCGATGACGGGGTCCATCTTGCCCTTCCGCGCCTGCGCCACGAGGTCCACGCCGTATTTCTCGAGCGCCTGGTAGGTGGCCTCGGGATTGTCGGTCGTCACGCGCTGCGAGCCGCGCAGCTCCTTCAGCGCCTGGAGCACCTTCGCGCGGTCGAGGCCGAAGCTCTTGAAGAGTTTCTTCAGCGCCTCCGGCTTGCCGGTCTCAAGCAGGCCGAGGAAGAGGTGCTCGACGGACACAAACTCGTCCTTGAGCGACTTCGCCTCGGCCTCGGCCTTGGTCAGCGCCTCGTTGACGGCCTGGGTGACATAAACCTTCGACGTGTCCACGCTGCCGGACACCTTGGGCAGGCGCTCGAGTTCGCGGTCCACCGCAAGCTGCACCGCGCCGGGCGTGATGGCCAGCTTGTCGAGCAGGCCGGGCACGATGCCGTTTTCCTGACCGAGGAGCGCGGACAACAGGTGCCACGTGTCCACCTCGTTGTGCTGGAGGCGGCGGGCGGTGGCTTGGGCGTCGGTGACGGCCTGACGCGACATCTGGGTGAGTTTGTTGAAATCCATGATGTCCTCCCTTGTGCATACGGCGGGCCAAGGCCGGCGGCTGCCTTTCCCTCTGGGGCCCGTCCGATCCGGCCCCTCCCCTGTGCCAAACCGCCCACCCCTTTGTCCCAGCGCGGGACACTCTGGCGGAACGGGATTGATCCCGGCCGGCGCGCGCCCACGCTCCGCCAACCCATGGCCCAAGCCATCACCCCCGCCGCGCTCGTTTACACCCCACGCGAACCCCGGGCCATCGCCCATGCCGTCGCTGCCCTCAACCCCGCCGCCTGTCTGGCCGGCGGCGAGACGCTGCTCCGGCCCGGCGCCAGCGTCGTGCTCGACTTCGGCGAGGAACTCGTCGGCGTGATCGAACTCACGGCGGAGGCCGACGGTGCCACCACCGTCGAACTCATCGAGGGCGAAGACCTTGAGGAGGCTCTGCTCGTCCAAGACCCGTTCCCGCCGGACCACTGGTATCACCAGCCGCGCGACATTCTCCAAGTGAATCCCGGCCGCCAGACCCTGCGCAACCAGGGCCGCCGCGCCTTCCGCTTCGTCAACGTGATCGTGCACGGCCCCGGCGCGCTGCGGCTGAGCGGCGCACGGGCGATCCTGGAGCACGCGCCGGTCACCGACCGCGGGCATTTTCATTGCAGCGATCCGCTGCTCAACGATGCGTGGGCCATCAGCCGGCGCACGATGCGCCTGTGCATGCAGGGGTTTTATGAGGACGGGGTGAAGCGCGACGGCATGCTCTGGATCGGCGACTACCGCGTGGAGTTTCTCTGCGCCTGGCCGCTCTTTGCCGACGCCGCCCTCGCCCGCCGCAGCCTGGAAATGTTCGCGCAGTGCCGTCACGCCAACGGCAGCCTGTCCGCCGTCGCGCTTGATGCGGGCGGACACCTTTATCCGCGCGTTTCCTACCTTGGTGACCTCAGCACCCACGGCGGGCTGCACGAGTGGGTGCTCGACAACTACTGCGCGGACTTCGTGAGCAGCATCTGGGAATATGTGCTCTACACCGGCGACACCACCCTCGCCCGCGAACTCGCGCCCGTGACCCGCGGCGTGCTGGAGCATCTGGCCCGCGTGGACCTCGTCGCTGCCGTGCCCGGCCGCACCTTCATCACCGATAACCAACCCGAGACCAAGGACTGGTGGGGCAGCCGCGCCGCCCTCGGCTACCAGCTCGCCGCGACCTTCGGCGATGCCGCCAAACTCGCGGAGCATCTCGGTGATTCCTCCTTGGCCGCCCAATGCGGGACTTGGCGGGCCGCGCGCCTGCAGGAGACGGCGGAGAAATTCGGCAGCCCCGCGCAGGCCGCGTTGCGCGACGATCTGCCCGCCGGTGCCACGCGCAGCTGGCATGCCCATGCCGCGGCTTTTCTTGCCGGCGCGCTGGATGCGGCGCAGTTGCAGTCGGTGCATCCACGCTTGCAGGCCGATGCCGCCGTGCGGCGGCCGATGGCCGGCTTCATGGAGTTTTACCTGCTGCAAGCCTGGCTCGGCGCCGGACTCGTGCGCGAGGCGCTCGACGAGATGCGCTCCTACTACGGCCAGATGCTGCGCAACGGTGCGACGACCACGTGGGAACTCGTGTACCGCCGCGAACCCGGCATCGACCACATCCAACCCGCCGGTCGCAGTCATTGCCACGGCTGGTCCGCCGGCCCGGCCTGCCTGCTGCCCGCCTATATCCTCGGTATCACGCCGACCTCGCCCGGCTACCGCACCGTGGATCTCCGTCCTGCCCTCGGCGACCTCACCGGGGCCGAGGGCGTGGTGCCCACCCCGCACGGCGACATCCGCGTGTCCCTGCAAACCGGTCCGCGCGGGGAAGTCGTGCTGCCCGCCGGCATCACCGCCACCCTGCACCTGCCGGGCCGGCCGGCCACGACCTTGGCCGGTGGTCGAACCCACGTATTCGGTTAATGCCTCAGGTGCGGGCCGCTCGCTGCTCGCGCCACGCCTGCAAGACCTCGGCCTCGCGCTCCGCGCTCAACCCGGCGCGCAGCTTGGTGCGACGCGCTTCGGGCAAAGTGTTGAACCATGCCAGGGTATCCGCCGCGGTCACTGCCAATGGACGAAAGGTGAGCCCGGTTTTGAGCGCACGGGTGTTGTTCAAACGGGCGAAGCCGGTGTAGGCACCCTGCGCCGGCACCCACACGGGGAGATCGCTCCACGGGGCCACGCGCTGCGCCCGCAGAAAATCCACCGGGACCGCCGTGAATTGCGCCTCCCCGCCGACGGCCGTCCGGATGCCTTCCAGCATCGGCGCCACCGTAAGCTCACGCTCCGGCCCCATGGCGTTGAACACGCCCAAGACCCGTTGCTCGGCCATGCGGATCGTCCACTCCGCGAGGTCACGCGCGTCGATAAACTGCACCGGATCGGTGCCGTCGCCCGGTAGCAGCACTTCGCCGCCCCGCGCCATGCGCACCGGCCAGTAGGTAAAGCGGTCGGTCTCGTCGCCCGGCCCCACGATCAGGCCGGGCCGGATCACGGTCGTGATGTCCGGGAACTGCCGCGCCGCCTCCGCCTCGCAGGCGGCCTTGAGCGGACCGTAAAGCCCCATGTCGGCCTGCAGGCTGGCCCGCGTCTCCGCCATGACGTCGCGGCCGCGGTAAGCGGCAAGCGGCCCGCTTTCATCCATGCCGGGCCGGCTGGTGTCGGCGTAAACCGACAGCGTGGAGATAAAGACGTAATGCCCGATGCGGCCGCGCAGCGCGGTCCCGGCATCACGCACCCAGAACGGGACCGAGGTGGGATTGTCAATGCACACGTCCCACTCGCGCCCGGCCAGCGAGGCCAGGTCGCCGGTGTCGCGGTCGCCGGTGAGTTCGTCGACCTCGCCGGGCCAGTCCTGCGGCCGGCGGCCGCGGTTGAACAGCGTGATCCGGTGGCCGCGGGCCAGCGCGTAGCGCACCTGGTGCGGCCCGGTGAAACCGGTGCCCCCAAGGATGAGGATCCGCAACGGGCGCGCCGGTGGGGAGGCGGGGATTTGCGCACGTCCGGTCATGAGGGCGACACTGGCCAGCGCGCCGAGTTTTAGCAAATCGCGTCGGGTCATAACCGAGCACTAGGCGGCGCCTTTCCTCCCGCCAAGCCGTCTGCGACGAATGGTCGCGGGCTGGGGACAGGCGGCGAACCGGGGTCAAATTGCGAGCGGTCGCAAGGCTTCCGGTTTGAAACTGAAACCCCAGCCCGGCCGCTCCGAGGGATAGGCGAAGCCGTCCTCGATGCGCAGCGGGTGGTCGATGATGCCGTCCACCCAGTCGAACGACTCCACGCCGTAGGCGTCGGGGATGGTGCAGGCGAGCGACGCGTCGTATTCCTTGTAATAGTGCGGCAACACCGGCAGCCCGTGCGTGCGCGCCAGCGCCGCCGAGTCGAGCCAGCCCTCGACGCCGCCGAGCCGCAGGATGTCGGGCTGCCAGAGATCGAGCGCCCTGCGCTGCGCGAGTTCGCGCAGCGCGACCAAATCGTATTCCCGCTCACCCATCGCGAGCTTGATGCCGGCGCGCTGCTTCAGCCGCGCATAACCCTCAAAATCCGTGTGTTCCAGCGGCTCTTCGAACCAGTCGATGCCATGCGCCCGCGCCTGTTCGGCCAGGGCCTGCGCCCGCGGCAGGTCGAGCCCTTGGTTGGCATCAATCATGATGCGCACGTCCGGCCCCACGGCCGCGCGCACCAGCGCGATGCGGTGCAGGTCGCGCCCGAGGCCCTCGCGGGCGCCGACCTTGAGCTTCACCGCGCGAAAACCGCGGCGCACATAGCCCGTGACCTCGGCCAGCAGTTCGTCATCGCCGTAGGACAGCCAGCCGCCGCTGCCATAGACCGGCACCCGCGCGGCCTTGGGGCCGTCGCCCACCAGTTGCCACACCGGTTTGCCCGCCCGCCGGCCGCGCGCGTCCCATAGCGCGATGTTCACCAGGCCCCGCGCCCAGCGCAGGAGCCCCACGGCGCCAAAATACTCGAACTCCCGGTCGCATGTTTGGTCGAAACCCCGTGTGTCCTCCCCATCGCGCCCGATCGCCAAGGCCCGCACATCGGCCAGCGCCCCGCGGATCGCCGCCGGGTTGAAGTGAAACGCCAGCAGATACCCCTCGCCCGTCGTGCCGTCGGCCAGCGTCACTCGCGCGACGACAAAGTTGATCGCCGGAATCGCATGCGTCGCATCCGCGATGGGCCGCGAGAGCGGCGACTCGGCCTCGAAGAATTCAACCCGATTGATGCGGCTGGCGCTCATGGGGGGCATTCGCAGGCAGTGCGGATAGTTCCGCAAACCCAAATCAGCGGCTTGATTACATCTACCGCAAGATGGTGGACGCTACTGGACTCGAACCAGTGACCCCGTGCGTGTGAAGCACGTGCTCTAACCAACTGAGCTAAGCGTCCGACAGGGAGGGAGGGTTAAGCCACAACCCCCGGGGAAAATCCAACAAATTTTCTTGGATTCTAACCCGCCCCCCGCCGCCAAGCCCGCGGGGTGACCCCGAAGGCCCGGCGGAACTGGGTGCTGAAGTGCTGCGAGGAGCTGAAGCCGTATTGCTGCGCCGCCGTGGTCACGTCGATGGCCGGCTGGCGCAACGCCTCCCGGGCGGCATTAAGCCGCAGTTGCAGGTGAAACGCGGCCGGGGTCAGCCCGACCTCGCGGCGGAACTGCGTGCAAAAATGCGGCACACTCCGCGCCGTCGCCACGGCCGCGAGGTCGGTCAGCGGGAGGCGGCGCTCGAGATTCTGTTGCAGGTAGTCCATCGCCTTCTGCACGGCGTGCGAATACGGCAGCCGGCGCGCCGCCGGCTCCGTGCCTTCCGGTTTCGCGGCGGCCGCATCCAGCCGCTGCTCCAGCAGCACGATAAAAAGCCGGATGCTTGCCACGATCGCCTCGGTGCGTCGTGTCCGGTGGGCCACGACCTGCCGCATGAGCGCGCGCAACACCGGTTCAACCTCCTCGCAACCGGTCACCAGCCGCGGCCGCGCCGCCCGCAAACGAGCCGCCAGACGCACGCCATCGCGGCCGATTTTCTCAAGATCGACGCCCATCCACAGGTGATGATTCTCGGGGTTGCGCTTCGGGCCCGTGCTGTGTTTTTCGCCGGGATAGGCGATGTAGAGATCGCCCATGTGCTGCACGGAGGTTTCCCCGTGCGCCCGCCAGGTGCAACGACCGCGCGAAAGGTAGAGAAACTCGAAGGCAGGGTGCGTATGCGGCCCGCGATAATGCCCCTCGCAGCACAATGCCTCCCCGCAGTGCGTCAGCTCGGGCAGTTCGTCCACCGGCTGCTCAAAGACAAAACCGCTGATGATCTGGGGGTCGCGCAGGACTTTCATCGTTGGGAGGAGGGAGAATTTTTAACCACAGATGAACACGGATTCACACGGATAAAAATCTCATCCCCTGATCCAGCGACCTGATTGATCTCCAGATTCAGTTCATTCCTCAGCCCGGCAGGTGGCCGAGCGATTCGTTTTCGCCCGCAGCCGTGTCTATCCGTGTTCATCCGTGGTTAAAAAGTGCTTGGAATCTGCCTGTGCGCTTTCTTAACGCCAGCGTAATTTAATATACAAAGTCACAAAATATCCTGAACGCCAACCGGCCGGCGTCAGGCTATCGTGAATCCGTTACCCTTTCATGTCCGCCGCCCATCGTCTCACCCCGGATCAACAGCAATTTTACCGGGCCAACGGCTACCTCCTTGGCCTGCCGCCCGTCTATTCGCCGGCCAGGATGAAGCGGATCAACGCCGAACTGCCCAACCTGCTCGCGCTCCTCCGCCCCGGCGAGACGGCCGGCGACATCCGCGAGTGGCACCATACCAGCACCTATCTCTACGAAATCGTGATGAACCCTGCGATCCTCGACCTCGTCGAGGGCATCCTCGGGCCCGATTTTTACGTCTGGGGCAGCCATTTTTTCATCAAGCCCCCGCACAGCCCCGGCACCGTGCCGTGGCACCAGGACGCCTATTACTGGCCGCTCTCGCCCTGCAACACCGTCACCGTCTGGGTCGCCTTCGACGATGTGGACGAGGGCAATGGCGGCATGAAGCTCATCCCCGGCTCCCATCTGGGCGGCCTGATAAAACATGGCCGGACCGCCGACGCCAACGCCACGCTTTCCCTCGGTCTCGCGGACGGCTCCGCCTTCTCACCCGACACTGCCGTGCAATTCCGCCTCAAGGCCGGCGAGGTCTCGCTGCACGACGACCGCGCCATTCACGGCTCCCAGGGCAATCCTTCCGACCGCCGCCGCGCCGGCCTCACCATCCGCTACTCCGGCACCAACGTGAAGCCCGACCTTGCCGTCAGCCCCGATTTCGTCGCGCACCTCTGCCGCGGCACCGACACTTACGGCCACACGCCCTACGCGGCTGCTCCCACGACCCGCTACGGTCGCAAGGACTACCGGCGCAATGAAGCCCCGGCCGAAGGCTATCAACTCAACCCTGTCGAGACCGCGAACGCCACCCAATGAATTTTAAGGCAGGGGCGGTTATCCTTAACCGCCCGACTCTCGCCGCCAGCCAAGGGCCACGGCCCCTACCCGCCAACCTCCTCATCAATCAATCTTTCAACCCACCGCTCCCATGGCCACCGCTACCGCCCCCAATCCCTACAAACTCTCCGCCGCCCAGCGGAAATTTTACCACGAGAACGGCTACCTGCTCGGCCTGCCGCCCATCTACACCAAGGCGGAGATGGCCCAGCTGAACGCCGAGCTCCCCAGCCTGCTTGAGCTGCTGAAGCCCGGCGAAACCACCAAGGATATCCGCGAGTGGCACGAGACCAGCACCTACCTCTACGACATCTGCATGAACCCGAAGATTCTCGACCTCGTCGAGGGCATCCTCGGGCCCAACTTCTACTGCTGGGCCAGCAATTTTTTCATCAAGGACCCGCGCAGCATGTCCACCGTCGGCTGGCACCAGGATTCCTATTACTGGCCGATGACGCCCAACAACTCTGTCACTGTCTGGCTCGCCTTCGACGATGTGGACGAGGTCAACGGCGGCATGAAGCTCATCCCCGGCTCGCACAAGGGCGGCGTGATCAAGCACCGCAAGTCCACCGAAACCAGTTCCGTGCTCACGCTCGAGCTGGAGGACGGCAGCGACTTCAAGGCCGACACCGCCGTGCAGTTCCGCCTCAAAGCCGGCGAGTGCTCGCTCCACGACGACCGCGCCATCCACGGTTCCCAGGCCAACCCCTCCGACCGCCGGCGCGCCGGCCTCACCATCCGCTACTCGGGCACCAACGTGAAGAACGACATGAGCGTGAACCCGAACTTCAAAATCTACCTCTGCCGCGGCGTGGACGAGTTCAAGCACAACCCCTACGGCACGCCGCCGACGCAGCGTTACGGCCGCCCGAACTTCAAGCCGGTCAGCAACGAAGAAGCCGGGAAGGTGTGAGCGTTTAAAGTGAACTGTAGCCGCAGCCCAGTGGCGCGGTAGCGCCGGTAGGGTCCGCTCTCCGAGCGGACCGCTGCCAGCCCGGAGGGCAGGCCCTACCTTTTCCGGCTATAGTTTGATGAAATCGCTTTGGTCAGGTTCGCCACGGAGTCGCAAAGACACGGAAAATATCCTCTGAAGGCTTTCTCCGCGCCTCCGTGACTCCGCGGCAAAATCACTTCACAACCGCCGCGTAACAGCCAGGTTCACCACCGGCGTGTGCCGCCAGCCCGCCGCGCGCAGGTTGCTGCGCCAGCCGGCATGCACGGCGGCGTTCCATTTTTCCGCCAGCGGACCCTGCACGCCGAGGAACACCCGGTTCTGGTTCACGCGCCCCGCGGCGTGGTCGTGAAAAATCTCCTCGCTCACATAGGGCTGCCAGCCGTTGCCCCAGGCCGGGGCGGTGAGCATCAACCGCGACCGGCTGCGCCAGAAGTCGTCGCGGCCGCGGTCGAGGATGCGATACTCAAAGCGCTGCCGGAAACCCAGCCGCCAGTTTCCCGGCAGCCGGTGCGTGTAGGTGGCCGCCACGGCAGGCCGGATCTCGTCGCGCCAGACCAAGGCCGCACTTTTCTCCTGCTGAAAGCGCAGGCTGGTCGTGAGCGCCCACCGCGGGTCGAGCGTGCGGGTGAGCGAAGCATCTAGGTAGCTCTCGTAGTGCCCGCGGGCGTCCTCGCTCCATTTGTTGGAAAACGTCCAATCCGCCCGCTGGTCCTTGCCCGCGCCATGCCGCAGACCCGCCACGAACCAAAGCTCCGCCGGCTCGGCAGCGGAAATCAATTCCGCGCTCAGCAGCGCGGCTCCCAGACACAACAGCAGACGCGTGACCGTGATTGACATGCCGGGAACTTCGCACCGCCGCATCGGGTTGGCGACGGGAAATTATTTTCGAGTTTTTACCGCGCGCTTTCTTTCGGGAAAGAGTGTCCGGCAGATCTCGCACACCGTCCCGTCACAGCCGCGTGCCGTGCAATGCTCACGGCCGTAGAAGATGATCCGCAGGTGCAGTTGGTTCCAATGTTCGCGCGGGAAGAGTTTTTTCAAATCCCGCTCGGTCTGTTCGACGCTGCGCCCGTCGGTCAGCTTCCAGCGCTGTCCGAGACGGTGAATGTGGGTGTCCACCGGGAACGCCGGTTCGCCAAAGGCCTGCGCCATGACCACGCTCGCGGTCTTGTGCCCCACCCCGGGCAATGCCTCCAGCTCCACGAAGGAGCGCGGCACTTCGCCACCGTGGCGCTCGATCAGCAGTTGCGAGAGCCGGGAAATGGCCTTCGCCTTCTGGGGCGACAGCCCGCAGGGCCGAATGACTTCCTGGATGCGGGCGACCGGCACCTTCGCCATGGCCTGCGGCGTGTCGGCCAGCGCCCAGAGCCTCGGTGTGACCTCGTTGACCCGCTTGTCCGTGCACTGCGCCGAGAGCAGCACCGCCACCAGCAACGTGTAAGCATCCCGGTGGTCGAGCGGCACGGGGGTCTCCGGGTAAAGTTCCGCCAGCCGCCGGTCAATGTAGGCGGCACGCTCGGCCTTGGTGCAAAAAGGTTTCGGACGATCCACGGAAAGCCCAGCAGAGGGGCTTTGCCCGTGAAAACAAATCCTTAATTGGCCGGTGCCGGACAAATCGCGATTGCGCCCGTCCGGCCCCGGCATAGGTTGCGCCGCATGCCCACGCCCCGCGACCTGCTCGCCCCGCTCGATACGTTTGAACGCCGGCACACCGGCTCCCCGCCCGCCGACATCACGGCCATGCTGCAAACGGTGGGCTATCCGAGCATCGGCGCACTCACGGATGCCGCGGTGCCCGCGCAGATCCGTCTGCCCGGTCCGCTCAACCTGCCCGCCGCGGCCGGCGAGTCCGCCGCCCTGGCGGAGCTGCGCGAACTCGCCGCGCAGAACCAGGTTTTCCGCAGCTTCATCGGCATGGGCTATTACGACACCGCCGTGCCCGGCGTCATCCAGCGCAACATCCTGGAAAATCCCGGCTGGTATACCGCCTACACCCCTTACCAGGCCGAGATCTCGCAGGGCCGGCTGGAAGCGCTGCTCAATTTTCAGACCGTCGTGACCGATCTCACCGGCCTTGAGATCGCCAACGCCTCGATGCTCGACGAAGGCACGGCCGCCGCCGAGGCCATGATGATGTGCCATCGCGTGAAGCTCGGCGAAAGCGCGGGCGCCAGCCGCTTCTTCGTCTCGGAAAAATGCCACCCGCAAACACTCGACATCGTCCGGACGCGCGCCCGGCCGCTCGGCATCGAGATTGTCACGGGCGACCACCGCACCTTCGAGTTTCAAGGCAACGTCTTCGGCGTGCTCGTGCAGTATCCCGACACGACGGGCGACATCCACGATTTCTCGGAGTTCTTTAACCGCGCCCACGCCGCGGGTGCGCTCACCGTCGTCGCCACCGACCTGCTCGCGCTCACCCTGTTGCGCGCGCCGGGCGAATTCGGCGCCGACGTCGCGGTCGGCTCCGCGCAGCGCTTCGGCGTGCCGATGGGCTTCGGTGGCCCGCATGCCGGTTTTCTCGCCACCAAGGATGCCTACAAACGCCAGATGCCCGGCCGGCTCGTGGGCGTCTCGAAGGACGCGCAGGGCACTCCCGCCATGCGTCTCGCGCTCGGCACACGCGAGCAGCACATCCGCCGCGACAAGGCCACATCCAACATCTGCACCGCGCAGGTGCTGCTCGGCGTCATGGCCTCGATGTATGCCGTCTATCACGGCCCCGAGGGGCTGCGGCGCATCGCGCAGCGCACGCGGCTGCTCACGCAGTTGCTCGCCAAGGGCCTCACCGCCCTCGGCGCGACGGTCAACTCGGCGCCGGTCTTCGATACGCTCACCGTCGGCAATGTCGCCGCCGACCGCGTGCACGCCGCGGCAAGCGCGAAGAAATTCAACCTGCGTCGAATCGACGCTTACAACGTCGCGATCAGCCTCGACGAAACGACCACGCTGGAGGAAGTGCGGACCCTGCTCGGCTGTTTCAACGAAACCGCCACCCTGCCAGCCACGGACGATCTCTCTCCCGACTATCCGGCGCCTTTTGCCCGCAGCTCAGCCTTCCTCACGCACGGCGTCTTCAACCGCCATCACACCGAGCACGAGATGCTGCGCTACATCCGCCGGCTGGAGGCGAAGGATCTCTCGCTGTGCCACTCGATGATCTCGCTCGGCTCCTGCACGATGAAGCTCAACGCCACGAGCGAGATGCTGCCCGTGTCCTGGCCCGGTTTTTCCCGGCTGCACCCTTTTGCGCCGGCGGAGCAGACGCGCGGTTATCAAAAGCTGTTCAAGGACCTCGAGACCTGGCTCGCGGAGATCACCGGCTTTGCCGCCGTCTCGCTGCAACCCAACGCGGGCTCGCAGGGCGAATACGCCGGCCTGCTCGTCATCCGCGCCTACCATGAGGCCCGCGGCGAGGGCCACCGCGACGTGTGCCTTATCCCGACCAGCGCCCATGGCACCAATCCCGCCAGCGCCGCCATGTGCGGCATGAAGGTCGTGCCGGTCGCCTGCGACGCCAACGGCAACATCGACGTCGCCGACCTGAAGGCCAAGGCCGCCCAGCACGCGCCGGCGCTGTCCGCCCTGATGATCACCTACCCGTCCACGCACGGCGTCTTTGAGACATCCATCCGAGAGATCTGCGAGGTCATCCATGCGCACGGCGGCCAGGTTTACATGGACGGCGCCAACATGAACGCGCAGGTCGGCCTCACCTCGCCCGGCCACATCGGCGCCGATGTCTGCCACCTCAACCTGCACAAGACCTTTTGCATCCCCCACGGCGGCGGCGGCCCCGGCATGGGACCCATCGGCGTGGCCAAGCACCTCGCGCCCCATCTTCCCGGCCATCCGGTCGTCGTGCCGGCCGTGGCCAAGGCCGGCACCGCCATCGGCGCCGTCTCGGCGGCGCCGTATGGCTCCGCCTCGATCCTCGTCATCTCATGGATGTATATCCGCATGATGGGCCCCGACGGTCTCAGGCGCGCCACCGAGACCGCCATCCTCAACGCCAACTACGTCGCCAAGCGCCTCGAACCGTTTTTCCCCGTGCTCTACAAGGGCGCCTCCGGCCTCGTCGCCCACGAGTGCATCCTCGAATTCCGTCCGTGGAAGAAACACGGCCTCGAGGTGGAGGATGTCGCCAAACGCCTGATGGATTACGGCTATCATGCACCGACGATGTCCTTCCCCGTGCCCGGCACGCTCATGATCGAGCCGACGGAGAGCGAGACCAAGACCGAGCTCGACCGCTTCTGCGACGCGCTCATCGCCATCCACGGCGAGATGGCCGCGGTCGCCAGCGGCGAAAGCGACAAGGCCAACAACCCGCTCAAGCACGCGCCGCACACCGCCGCCGTCGTCACCGCCACGGAGTGGAACCGCCCCTACACGCGCGAGACCGCCGCCTTCCCCGACCACCATACTCGCGCGAGCAAGTTCTGGCCTGCCGTCGGCCGCGTGGACAACGTCTACGGCGACCGCAACCTCGTGTGCTCCTGCGTCGGCATGGAGGCTTATACGGAAGCCAAAAGCTAATCTGGTTGGGTCAAAGCAACCGCGGTTTCTCCATCGCGCGACAAACCTTCAGGACCGGCCGCGCAATCCGGCTGCCACGCGCTCACTCACCGCCCGGCGTGGCGCGATAAATGGCTCCATGCGCTGACGCATGTCCGCAACCAGCTCGGGCGCAGCGCTCTTGGGTGAGCCGCCGGGAAAGGGCGGCGCCGGATCGTATTCCATGCTGAGCTGGATGGCCCTCGCCAATTCCTCGCCCCGCATTTTCGCCACGAGGCTCAGCGCAAAATCAATCCCGGCCGTCACGCCGCCGCCGGTGACGCGGTTGCGGTCAAACACCACGCGCTCAGCCACCGGGACAACGTCGAAGAGCGCAAGTTGGTCGAGCGAAGCCCAATGGCAGGCCGCGCGATATCCGGTCAAAAGTCCCGCCGCCGCCAAGATCAGCGAACCGGTGCACACCGAGGTCACCCACTTCGCCCCCGCCGCCTGTGCGCGGAGAAAGGCCAGTGTCGCCTCATCCTCCATCAAATCCATCTGCCCCGGGCCGCCCGGCACGCAAAGCACATCCAGTTGCGGACATTCGGCAAAAGTCACGGTCGGCCGCATCTCATGCGCGTTCACGGTGGCGACCGGATCACGGTTCTTCCAAATCAGGTGCACCTTCGCCCCGGGCACCCGCGCAAACACCTCGGCCGGCCCCACCAGATCCAACAGCGTCAGCTTGGGGAACAGGAGCAGCCCGATGTTCATCAGCTCAGATGTGCTTCGAGTCGGCCTCGTCCTTCTTCACGTAGCCACTCTCCTGCCGCTGGTGGTTCACCTGGTTTTTCTTGAGGTAGGCCTGGTAAACGTCGTCGGCCGTCATCCCGAGCGTCTGCGCCAGGGACACCAGGAAATGGAACAGGTCCACCACCTCGACCTTCGCGTTCTGCTCGTCGAACTTCTGGTATTTCGCCCACCACTTCCACGGCACGCTGTCGATCAGCTCGGCGGTCTCCTGCTGCATCGCGCGGGTGTAGTTGAGTATCCACTTGGCTTTCTCCTCGTCGGTCGGCGGGGGCAGATTGACCCCGATGCGCTGGTTAAGCGCGTCCTGCATGCGGAAGATTTCCTCGAGTTTGTCCATGGCGCGACGTTGAAAGGCCCGCCGACGGCAGGCAAGCCCGTCTTTGGCTCGGGCAGTTTTTCAAAATAATTTGTATCAACATTTTGCATGCGTATCCCCCGTTTCTGCCGGCCGTAGGGGGAATTTGAGATTGCCCCGGGCCGGCCGGCGGGCGAAATTGCATCTTCTTGGCATGCGTCGAGTGCGACGTCCGCGCTCCGCCCGCCATCCAACCCGGCCGCTCTCCCGCCCTGCGGCTTGAGCGCCTTAGCCACAACAAAACAACAACATGTCAGATCCAGTCACGTCCGGCCCGGCTCCCGCAGCCCCCGCCGAGACGCCCAGTGCCGCCTCACCCGGCGCCACCCAGCCGTTCGGTTCGTTCGGCGCCACCCGCGGTTCAGGTCTCCTGCGCGGCAAGGCAAAACGTCCCTCGGCCGCCCCGGCCGCATCCGCCGCCCCGAGCGGCTATCAGCCCAGCTCCATCGAGGTGATCACCACGAAGAGCGAGTATGTAAATCCGTTCACGGGCGAGACGTCCGTGGCGGCCCCCGCCAGCAACGAGCCCGCACCCGCCGCCACCGCCCCGGTGGCCGCAGCGCCGGCCGCCCCCGCGCCCGTGGCCGCTGTGCCGGCCCCGGCTCCCGCCCCTCAGGCCGATCTCTTCCCGCTGGATTCCTCTGGCCCGGAAAAGCCCGAGCTCAACATCCTGCCCCCGACCGAAACCAAGCGCCCCGCCCAGAGCTGGGAAGCCAATGGTCAGGCCCGCGCGGAAGAGCGTCCGACCTTCCGGCCCGAGCGCCGCGAACGCCGTGAATTCCAGCCGCGCGAACCGCGCGAAAACCGCCCGGCCCGCGAAGCCTCCGGCGAGGCCCAGCCCCGCCCGGAGCGCGAACCCCGGCCCGAGCGCGTGGAAACCCCGAAGAAATCCGGCGGCTTCCTCGCTTGGCTGAAAGGCCTCTTTGGCGGTGGCGACACCGCGACCGAAAGCACCAACGGCCACACCGGCGAATACCGCCGCGATGGCGAATACCGCCATGGTCGCCGCCGGCATCGCGGCGGCCGCGGCCGCCATCAGGGCGGCGCGCAGGGCTTCTCCGGTCCGCGTGACGGCCAGAACGCCGAGGGCGGACGCCCTCACCACGGCGACTCGCACCCGGGTGACGGCGGCCAACGCCGCCGCCGGCGCGGCGGGCGCAACCGTCACCGCGGCGATCGCGGCGGGGAACCCCGCGCCGACGGCCAGCAGGGCGGCGGCGCCATCTGATAAACCTTGCCCCGCGCGTCCCGCGCGAATCGCATCCAAGGCGTCCGCTCACCGCGGACGCCTTTTTCGTGCACCGCGCGAATCCTCCGAAGCCTTGGCGCAGGAGGATCGCTCCACCTTCAACCCTAAGCCCTCACTTCCCAGTGGCCGATCTCATCGTCAACGGCGGCAAACCGCTCTCCGGCACCATCACGCCCTCGGGCAACAAGAACTCCGCGCTGCCCATCATCTGCGCCACCCTCCTCACCGACGAGAAGGTCACCCTGCGCAACGTGCCCAACATCACCGACGTCGAGAAGCTCGTGACCTTCTTCGGCGAACAGGGCTCGCGCATTACATGGAACCGCGCCGCCGGCCGGCTCGACCTCGACCACTCCACCTTTGATGCCCGCCGCCTCAGCGGCGAACTCCCCGCCGGCATGCGGTCCGCCGTGCTCCTCTTCGCGCCCCTGCTGCAGCGCATGAAGCGGATCGCCATCCCGACCAACGCCAAGGGCTGCTCGCTCGGCATCCGCGAACTCGATCCGCATCTCGAGATCTTGGAAAAACTCGGCGCGCGCATCTCACGCAACGGGGCGCTCACGCTCTCGCTCAAGGGCCGGTTCCAGGGTGCCCGCCACTGGCCCGACTACATGTCCGTCACCGCCACGGAAAACTTTGCCATGGCCGCCGCGCTCGCCGAGGGCCGGTCCGTCCTCATCAACGCCGCCAGCGAGCCGCACGTGCAGGACCTCTGCGCCGTGCTCGCCGGCATGGGCGCAAAAATCGCCGGCCTCGGCACCAGCCAGCTCACCATCACCGGCGTCACCCGGCTCAAGGGCGGCACCTTCACCATCAATTCCGACCACCACGAGGTCGTCACCTTCCTCGCGCTCGGCGCCATCACCGGCGGCGAGGTGAAGGTGAAAAAAGCCGTCCCGCAGCACTTCGACCTCATGGGCCGCGCCTTCACCAAGCTCGGCGTCAATGTCACGCATCAGGAGGACACCGCCATCGTTCGGAAAAACCAGCGGCTCGTGGTCGAGACCCCTTTCACGCCCAACCTGCTCCCGCGCATCGAGGCTGCGCCGTGGCCGTATTTTCCCGTGGACCTGCTGCCCTGCATGCTCGCCCTCTCCGTCCGCGCCAAGGGAACCATGATGTTTTGGAACAAGGTCTATGAAGGCGGCTTCACCTGGATGCCCGAACTCGTGAAATTCGGCGCGCACGTCGTCGTGAGCGATCCGCACCGCGTCATGGTCTTCGGCGACCGCCCGCTGCGCCCCGCCGTCGTCGAGGCGCCCTACATCATCCGCGCCGCCGTGGCCCTCTACATGATCGCCGCCAGCATTCCGGGGAAATCGGTGGTGAAAAATGCCGACACCATCAAGCGCGCCCACCCCAACTTCGTCGAAAACCTCCGCAGCCTCGGCGCCGAGGTGGAGTGGAAGTGACGGGATTTTCGATTTTGGATGCTCGAGTTTCGATTTCCCAAGCCCCCGCCACCTCCGTGCAATTCTGAGCCAAGCAAAGAATCCAGCTCCCCCTTCTCCGTGTCCCAATCCAAAATCGAGCATCCAAAATCGAAAATTCCGTCGCCGAAGGCGACCGGCACCGACTTCCTCGCCGCCACCCTCGGCGCGCCCGTCTCGCCCGCCGAGGCCGCGCTGCGCCCGCTGTCGTTCAGCGACTTCACCGGCCAGCCCAAGACCGTGGAGCGCCTGCAGGTCATGGTCGGCGCGGCCAAGAAACGCGGCGAAGCGCTCAACCACATTTTGCTCTCCGGCCCCCCGGGCCTCGGCAAGACCACCCTCGCCTTCATCCTCGGCCACGAACTCGGCCGCAACGTCCGCGTCACCTCCGGCCCCGTCATTGAGAAAGCCGGCGACCTCGCCGGGCTCCTGACAAACATGGAGGAGGGCGACATTCTCTTCATCGACGAGATCCACCGCATCCCGAAGACCGTCGAGGAATACCTCTACAGCGCGATGGAGGACTTCCGGCTCGACATCATGATCGACCAGGGCCCCAACGCCCGCAGCGTGCGGCTTTCCATCCCACGCTTCACCCTCATCGGCGCCACCACGCGCAGCGGCCTCCTCACCGCCCCGCTCCGCTCCCGCTTCACGCTGCAGACCCGCCTCGACTACTACGACCACCCCACGCTGGAAAGCATTGTCCGCCGCAGTTGCGGCCTGTTGCAGGTGGACATCGACGAAGGCGGCGCGCGCGAAATCGCCACCCGCGCCCGCGGCACGCCGCGTGTCGCCAACAACCTCATCAACTTCGTGCGTGACTACGCGCAGGAACGCGCCCAGGGGAAAATCACCCAACCCGTCGCCGCCGCCGCGCTCGAACTGCTCGAGATCGACGCCGCCGGCCTCGACGAGATGGACAAGCGCATGCTCCGCGTGATGGCGGAAAACTACGCCGGCGGCCCCGTCGGCCTCGGCACCGTCGCCATCGCCGTCGGCGAGGAGGCCGAGACGCTGGAGGAAGTCCACGAGCCTTTCCTCATCCAGGAAGGCTACCTCCAGCGCACCGCCCAGGGCCGCATCCTCACGCCGAAGGGCTACACCGCCATTGGGTTGAAGCCCGCGGGCGGAGCACAAGGCAGCCTGTTGTAGTTTTCTGCATAGACGCACCTCCGGCACGCTGGGCAGGATCTCTCAAGCAGTGGAATCCACCTTTCCTGCCTCCTGCGCGAACCAGTCCACCTTGCGCGTGAAGAACATGATGCCGGCGAGGACCGTGAAGAGCGACGCCGTGCCCGCCAACAGCGCGTAATCTTCCATCCGCAGGACCACGTAGAGCACGCCATACTCCGCGCCCAACAGAGCCGCGATTGACCCGGCCCGCACCAGGCTGTGCAGGATCGAGATGCCGTAGCAAACGATGAGCAGCGACGACGCCACGGCCGCCCCCACGTAGGCCTGACCGGGCGGCAGCACCTCACCGAGCGCGAGCAGGGCGAGGTAGAAAAGACACAGCGCCGCGCCGACCAAACCGTAATGCACGGCATGCAGCCGCAACCCGGCGAGGGTCTCGAACAGGAAGAACGCCGCAAACACTAGGGTGAGCACCAGCACGCTGTGCTTCAACGCCCGCTCGACCATCCGGTAACCCTCGGCCGCGGCCCGCGCCGGGTTGTAGGCCGCCGCCGATTGCTCTCCGGCCGCAACGCTCCCGGCCTGCCGGGCGTGCGCCGCCTCGCGGTTGTCGCTGCGCTCCTGCCGCAGACCGTTGACGAGGCTCAGCGGCAATTGGAGCAGCAACACCAGCGCCGCGATGAACAAGAGTTTCAGGGTGACGGTGTGACTGCGCGGACGCAAAGCCGTTGGGCTGATCCGGGGAGGTTGGGCGGTTTCCATGCATCCATCCTGCCCTGCCAACGTGAAACCCGTGTGAAGCGCCGATGAAATCGCACAAAATAGCGATAAACGGTAAGCCGATCCGAGTCCTCCCGGTTTCAGTGCTTAAAGCTTAACGCTTTTTGCTTACAACTCCGCCTCCGGCACCCAGAAAACCGCCCTGGCACCACCGCCCGCGCGGTTTTCCAGTCTGGCCTCGCCGCCGTGCAGATGCGCAATTTCCCGCACCAGCGCAAGCCCCAGCCCGGTGCTCTTCCGTTCCGTGCCGGGCCGCGGCAACGAATAAAACCGTTCAAACACCCGCGGCAGCGCGTAATCGGGCACACCGGGTCCGGTATCTTCGACGCAGAACTCCACGCGCCCGCCCGCCACACTCCAGCCAAGGCTGACCGTTCCTCCATCCGGCGAAAATTCCATCGCGTTCTGCAGCAGATTCACCAGCGCCTCGCGCAGGAGCACAGTCTCCCCGCGCACCAACGCATCCGGACCCGGTCGCAGCTTCATCTCCAGCAATCGGGCCGCCCCGGCGGGACGCACCACGTCGGCGGCCTCGTGCGCGAGTCGGGTTGCCGGCACCGTCTCGGTCTGGCGCAACTGCTTGCGGGCCTCGAGCGACGACAGTTCCAGCAGCCGGTCGATGATCCGCTGGATCCGTGCCGACTCATTCCGGATGTTTGCCAGAAAAACGCGCCGCTGTTCCGGCGGCATGTCCTCGTCCAGCAGTTCCGCCGCGCCCCGGATGGCGGCCAGCGGCGCCTTCACTTCGTGCGCCAGACTCTGGGTGTAGCGCTCGGCGTGCTGCTTTCCTTCCAGCGCCTCGCGCATTTCCTCGAAGGCCGTGCCCAGTTCGGCGATCTCCCGGGCGCGCGATTTTGGCGGGGCAGTTGCCGGGGTGCGCCCATCCCGCACGCGCCGGGCGTGCGCCGCCAGCCGGTCGAGGGAGCGGGTGAGCCGCGCGGCAATCCACCAGCCCAGCACGATCATCCCACCCGCGATGATCCCGATATAGATCACGAGCCGCCATCGCGCCGTGCGCACCCCCTCTTCGACCGAGGCCAGCCGGCGGCCGACCCCGACCCAGCCCACGTGTCTGTCCCCGCTGAACACCCGGGAAACCACGCGCAACTCTCCGTCCACCACCGCGACATTCGGCTGCGTGTAGTTCTCGGATGCCGCCCGGCCGCCGCCGAACATGTTCCACTGATAGGTCGCGCCGGCATCGCGGCCGGCCGAGTCGAACAACACCAGCCCGTTGGGATCGCAGGCGAACACCCGGAGCAGATCCGCGTCCTTCGGCAGCAACGCGAGCCGCTTGGTCCAGTCTTCCTCCGGCGCGCTGGGCGCGGCAAACGCCGCCATGTAGGCGGCCGTGTCGCCCAGCGTGCGCCGCATGGACTCGACGTAGCGCAGCCGCACATCGCGCAGCACCAGCGCCATCATCAGCGCCAGGCCCAGCGCCGAGGCGCCGACATACACCGCAAAGATGGCCGTGCGGATCCTCACGGTTCCTCGCGCAGCGCATAGCCGAGCCCGCGGTGCGTCGCGATGGGGTCGGCCGCCGGCGCCGCTTCGCGCAGCTTCGCCCGCAGCATCTTGATGTGCGCGTCCACCGTGCGGTCGAGCGCCGCGCCGGGATCGTCCCACGCCGCCTGCATGAGCTGATCGCGGCTGAACACCCGGCCGGGTGCCGCCAGCAGGACCGCCAGCAGCCGGTATTCGTTGCGCGTCAGTTCGAGCGGCACCCCGTGAAAGGCGATGCGGCACTTCGCCGGATCGTGCGACCAATGGGCCGGCGTCGGCGAGGTCGCATTGCCGTTCGCCCGCCGCAGCACGGCCCGGACCCGCGCCGTCAATTCCCGCGGACTGAACGGCTTGGCCAGATAGTCGTCCGCGCCCAGCTCCAACCCGACAATCCGGTCCACCTCGGCGCTGCGCGCCGTGAGAAAGATCACCGGCACGGGCCCGCGACGCCGGATTTCCCGGCAGACGTCAAAGCCGCTCGCATCGGGCAGCCCCACGTCGAGCACCACCAGCGCCACCGGCTGCTCCGCCAGCACCGCCAACGCCTCCCGCCCCGTCGTGCGCCACACCGGCTCGAACCCTTCCGTCTTCAGCGCGTAGCGGATCGCGTCCGCGATGGGCGCTTCATCCTCGACGACGAGAATCGTCTGGCGGAGAGGTGACATGCCCGAGTTTGTGAGCGCCCTGCCGGGCGATTTCAAGGTTCCGCCGGCACCAGCCGCACGATCCGGCCCGGGCCCTCGAGACCGAGGTAGATAAAACCATCGGGGCCTTCGGTGATGGAGCGCACACGACCGATGCCCTTGAAGATGACCTCCTGCTGCGTCACGCGCCCATCCTCGATCACCAAGCGGCGCAGTTCCTCGGGCGCGAGCGTCGTCACGAATAGGTGGTGCTTCCAACGCGGGAACGCCTCGCCGGGGTAAAACACCATGTCGCCCACCGCAATCGAGGGCGTCCAGTGCAGCACCGGCTGCTCCATGCCTTCCTTGGCCGTGAGCGCCGTGATCGGCGTGCCGTTGTAATTCATGCCGTGCGTGATGACCGGCCAGCCGTAATTGCGCCCGGGCCGGATCACGTTGAGTTCATCGCCGCCGCGCGGTCCGTGCTCGGTTTCCCAAAGTTCGCCGGTGGCCGGATGCAACGCCAGTCCCTGCGGGTTACGGTTGCCGTAGGTCCAGATCGTCGGCAGCGCTCCCGGAGTGCGCACAAAGGGGTTGTCCGCCGGCACGCGGCCGTCGTCGTGCACGCGGTGCACCTTGCCGTTGGGCCGGGCGAGATCCTGCGCTTCATTTTGCGCCCCGCGGTCGCCAATCGTGAAGAATAGATAACCGTCCTGAAACACCAGCCGGCAGCCGAAGTGGACGCCGCCGCGCTTGTAGAGCTCGGGCGGGGCGCGAAAAATATCCTGCTGGTCCGTCCAGCGGCCGTCGCGGATCCGCCCGCGCACGATGGCCGTCATCGCGGTGCCGCCGGGGCCCGGATCGCTGTAGGCCAGGTAAATCCAGCCGTTCGCCTCATAATCCGGATGCGGGGCCACCGCCAGCAACCCGCCCTGCCCTTGCGCCCACACCGCCGGCGTGCCGGCCACGGGCGCCCGTTGCAGCCGGCCGTGCTCGATCACGCGCAGCCGACCGTCGCGTTCCGTCACCAGCAGCCGACCGTCGGGCAAAAACGCCAGCGACCAGGGAATTTCCAATCCTTCGGCCACCGTCTCCAACCGGTAGGCGTGCACGTCGCTGCGCACGACCGCCGCCGGCGTCGGGCGGTTGTAACTGGTCTGCCGCTCGGCGGCCTGCGCCGCCATCTCCCGGATGTAAACCACCAGCGCCCGGGTTTGGGCCTCGCTCAGCATGTCGCCGAAACCCGGCATGCCGTTTTCCACCACGCCGTCGCGGATCACCCGCGCCACATTGTCGTCATCCGCCCCGTGCCGCCAACTGCCGTCCACGAGGCTGCCGCCCAGCCCGCCCTGGAGGTTCTGCCCGTGGCAACTGGCGCAATATTCCTGGTAAATCCTGCGCACGTCCTGCGCCGCGGCTTCCGGAAGCGACCACAGGCCGGCCAGCAGGATGAGACCGGGCCGCATGCCGTTTGATATACGCATGCGGCCAACGAAACGAAGCGGGCGGCCTTGGCAAGGCCACCCGGCAATCAGCCCTTGACGGCGACTTCGCGGCCCTGCTCCGAGGCGGCATAAACCGCTTCCAGGATCCCGATGACCTTGAGCGTCTCGGTCCAAGGCACGGGCGAAGCGTGGCCGCCGGTCGCGGCCGCGGTGAACGCGGCGATCTCGTTCCAATGCGGGTGCGGCACATGCACGGGATGCGTCAGCGTGCCCTGGGCATGCGTGCCGTTGGTTACCGTCGCGAATTCGGCGCTCGGCCATTTGATGCCGCCCTTGGTCCCGAAGAGCTGGCAGTTCATCTCCTCGTTTTCCTGCTGGTGACACATCCAGGCCGATTCGAGCACGAGCGTCGCGCCGTTGTCGAAATGCACGAAGCCCGCGGCAAAGTCTTCCACCGTGTAGCGCTCGCGATCCCACTCGCCCCAGAAATTCGGCATGGTCTTGCCCTTGGCAAAAACGGTCTTGGCCGTGCCGGAAACGCGCACCGGCTTCGGAAAGCCCATCAGCCACAGACACAGGTCGAGGGCGTGCACGCCGATGTCCATGCACGGGCCTCCGCCGGAGAGCTTCGCATCGATGAAGCCCGGCGACACCGGGAGCCAGGCCCGCCGCATGGCCCGCACGCGGGCATGGTAGGCATCCCCGAGGTGGCCGGCATTCACCCACGCCTTCGCCGCCACGGCCGACTGCGTGAAGCGCTGGTGCTGCGCCGTCATGAGCACGAGTTTCTTATTGTCCGCCAGCTCGCCCATCTCGCGCACCTCGGCGGTCGTCACCGCCAGCGGTTTTTCGCAGAGCACATGCTTGCCGGCGTTCAGCGCGGCCAGCGCCGCGGGCGTGTGCACCTTGTTCGGCGTGCAGATATCAACCGCGTCGAGGTCCAGCTTCAGCAGGTCGCGGTAGTCGGTGAAGATCTGCGGCGCTCCCGCCGCCGCGGCGGCTTTCTTCGCCGTCGCTTCGGAGACATCGGCCACGCCGACGATCTCGACTTCCGGCAGGTTTTTCCAGCCGGGGATATGGACTGCCTGGGCGATGCCGCCGCCGCCAATCAGGCCAACACGGAATTTACGGGTGCTCATGGGTAACGGCCGACAGCGATGGCCGGCCGGCCGACCGACGACAACCAGAAAACCGTTTTATCGTATTCTCCGCCGCTCAGCGGCGGAAGCGGCGGCGCAGCACCGGCAGCAAGACCACGCCCAGCCCCAGCACGATCAACGCATAGGTCGAGGGCTCGGGCACCGCCGTGAAATTGAACTCCGTCTGCGTCGCATAATAGGCGAATCCGCTCGCCCCCGGCACGCTGCCAAAATCGCCCTCCACGACTTTCACAAACGTCAGCAGCGCCTTGTAGGAAGCCCCCGGGACCAAATACGGGCCGTAATACGGATCCGCCCCTAGGACAAAACTCGTCGTGGGATTTTGCGTGGTGATCCGCAGGGCATGGTAGTCTGTCTCCGAATAGATATCCAGAATGATGAGATCCTGCCCATCCACCATCCCGGCAAAGGAACTGAAGGTGATCGCGCCGCCCTCTTCGAGGACGTTGAACAAAAACTCCGCGCCTGACCAGGTGCCACCGCCCAAGATCTGGGGCGCACTCACGGGAAAATCAACCGTGGCCAGACTGAGCGAGCCCACGCTGTAGCCTTCGGGATCGCTCAGCGGGGTGTGAAAGTGCAGCACGTAGGTGCCGCTGCTGCTGAACACCATCTGCAATTCGGTGAGCGAGGCGAAACCGGCCGAGCGATAAACCGAACCGAAGATATAGTCGGGATCCGCACCCAAGCCAAATTCCGCGCCACCCGGCACGGTGATGGTGGCGTCGCTGATGAGATCGCTGCCGTTGATAAAAGCCTGAAAAACATAAGGCGTGGCACCAAAGGTCGGGGCGCCCGCCGAATTCTGGGTAAACACCTTGATTACGCCGATACCGTAGCTGGAAACATCCTCATCACCAACCCATTCGTCCGCCTTGGCGGACGCCAAGGCCAAGACAGCAGCAATGGCCAGAAACCGGGGTAGCGGGAGACGTTGCATAAGAATTGCAAAATGCCGCAACCCCCCGGCCTGTCCACCCAAATTTAACCGGGCTGAACGGATCTAAACATCCCCTAACTGCGGGCGCAGCACCATCTCCTCGACCACCGTCCGGCGACTGAGCCGGTAGATATCCAGAAACGCCCGCGCCACATCCTCGGCCGGCATCATCCGCGCCGGCGGCAATTTGCTCTCACCCCAGGAAGGCGTCCAGGTCGCGCCCGGACTGACCAAGGTCACGCGCACGCCCTTGGTCTTGAGTTCCTCGCGCATGACCTTGGTCAACCCGGTCACGGCGAACTTCGCCGCACAATACGCCGACCCGCCCGGGTAGGCCTGCAAGCCCGCGATCGAGCCCATGTTGAAAATATCCCCGCGCCCGCGCTTCACCATCCGCGGCGCGAAAGCCCGCGAAACGAGAAACGTGCTGCGCAGGCTTGCCGCCACTACCCGGTCAAACTGCGCCACGGAGGTTTCCGCCAACGGAGCGCCCTCGAAAACACCGGCGTTGTTGATCAACACATCCACCGCGCCGAAACGCTTCGCCACTGCGGCAGCCATCGCCGTCACCGCCGGCTCGGCGGTCACGTCGCACGAAAAAATCTCCGCCGTCGCCCCCAGCTTCACGCACGCCCTGGCGACGGCCTGCAGGTTCTTCGCGTTGCGCGCCACCAGCGCCAGCCGCACGCCGCGGACCTCCCTGGCGAAGGTTTTCGCGATGGCCGCGCCGATGCCCTGCGACGCGCCGGTGACCAGAACGACAGGCCTGTTTTTTCCCGCGGATGGCGCGGATTGACGCGGATTACTCATGGCTTTCACGCACAACTCGTTTCCATTGCAGCTTGGCGTGTTTGAAATTCAGCAGAAGCGCAAGCTGCAGCTTGGTGATGGCCAGATAACCAATCATCTGGCGCACGTGCGTGTCGCTGAAATTCTCCACGACTTTGGGATCAGCAATGACCAATCCATCCACAACGGCGTCCGGAACAAGATTCCCGATCAGTTCGCCTGCATAATGCACAGGATATGATTTCTGCGATTCCACGGAGTGGCCCCTCCTCTTCAGTTCAATCACCAACGCGCGCTCGTAAAGTTTCTCATCCAGTCCGGGTCCAAGCTCATTCAGCACGAGCATCGCCGCCCCGATGATCTCCCCGCTAAGGTTTTCGTGAATCATTGGTTTGTATCCGCGGGAAAGATTGTCCGCTTCTCAGCACAAGAGCGAGCCGAAGTCCATGAAGTCGGCCACGAAGCCGCCCTTCACGCCCTTGCAGATCACGCTCACGGCATCGTGCGAGTGCAGCGACTCCAGGTGCGAGCACGCGATGCGGAAGTCGGCGATGCGCCGGTCCGCGTCGAACTCCCGGTAAAGCAGCCGCGCGGCGTCCTCGACAAACTTGAGATGCGCGCCGTTGAGCTCGGCGAAAGCCTGCTCGTCCTCGCGCTTCACCATCACCTGTGTCTCGGTCTGCAGCGCGCGCAGGCACAGGGCGTGGATGTCCTCGATCCAGATTTTTTTGCCCTCGGCCTCCTCGACCGTGATGCGCGCCTTGCTCCGCTGCGAGTGCGGCACGGTATAGGCGCCGCGCTTGTCCCGCGCGTGTTCGGAGAGTTCCGCCGAGCACGGGCAGGCGGAGGAATACACGAAGTCGAAGTGGATGAAGCGCCGGTAGTGCCCCGTGTGCGTCATCACGCCCTCGAAGGCGGTGTTGTAGAACTGGTAGCCGTGCAGCCCGCTGCGCAGGCTCTCGCGCACCATCGGGTAGGAAAACGCGATCTTCAGGCGCGCGTCCTTGCTGTCCACGTTGCGCAGGTAGCTCTTGAGGATTTTTCCCATCCACTCGCCGGTGGTCACGCCGTCCTTGTGCTCGTAGAAGGTCCGCATGATGCGGCTCATGTTGATGCCCTTCAACTCGGCCTCGAGGGAGACGGTGCCGGTCACGCTGGTCTCCAGCGTGAGCGTCTTGCCGGTCTTCGTGCGGTATTTGAGCGGCAGTTTGAAGTTGTGGATGCCCACCTGCTGGATCGGCACGTTGGCGCCCTGGATGGCGTCGTGCGCGGCCTCCATCATGTCGGGCAGCGTCTGCCGGTAGGCGTTGGTCACGCGGAACTTCGCGTCGTAGCCGCGCTTGATCTTCGGCGCGGTGCCATCCGCCGAGCGGTGGAGATACATCGGTTTTTTCTTCATGTCGTTTTTTGTGATACGTGCGGCCAGGCGGTTGGGACGATAACCGGAGCCCCGGCAATGGGGTTAGCCCGGGTATTTCATACCCAGCAGCCGGAAATGCCCGCCCTGTGGGGCCGACTCTGTCGGGGCCAACCGCGACAACGTCGCTTTTGCCAACGGCAAAACGGATATTTCTCTGCCTAAGCACCTCATATTGGTGAAATATCCGGGTTAGCTGGCGTCGGGACCAAAATACTCGGCGTAGTTGCGCGGCGTTTCATAGAGCCGCACGCAGTGCAGTTGGCCGGCTTTGATGTGCGGGGCGATCTCGTTCCAGAAGGCGATCACGAGGTTTTCCGTCGAGGGAATGATGTCGCGCAGAAAATCCACTTCTTCGTTCAGGTTGCGGTGGTCGCACTTGTCCACCACGGCGCGGTGGAGGATGCGCTTCAGCTCGCCGAGATCGATGATGTAGCCCGTGTCGGGATCGGGCCGGCCCTTGAGGGTGACCTCGAGCACGTAGTTGTGGCCGTGCCAGTGCGGGTTGGTGCAGAGGCCGTATTGCTTCTGGTTCCACGCCAGGCTCTTCGTCGGATTGTAGAGCCGGTGCGCGGAATTGAAGTGCACCTGCCGGGTGATGAACACGGTGCCCGCCAGCACGCGCGGGGGGCGCACATCGGTTTTGCGGCGGGTGGGTTTGGCGGACATGGAGGGGCAGAGGTAGCAGAAAACCCCTCCCGGTCAATCCGCGGCCAAGGTTTGGCCCGATTTCCCAAAATGGGGTTGTCGCCGGCGCGCGGGCCTCGCTTGCTCGGTGGCATCATGGCGACGCGGTTCTGCATCCTCGGCAGCGGCAGCTCGGGCAACAGCGCCCTGCTGCAGACCGAGGGCGCCCGCGTGCTGGTGGACGCGGGCTTTTCCGCCCGCAAGCTCGACCAGTTGCTCGCCGCCCACGGGACCGGCCTCGCGGCCATCGACGCCGTCTTCCTCACCCATGAGCACGGCGACCACGCCGCCGCCATCGACGGCCTGAAAAAGCACCCCCACATCCGCGTCTTCGCCAACGCCGCCACCGCCCGCGCCGTGCAGGCCGGGCTCGGCCACCGGCCCGACTGGCAGATCTTCGAGACCGGCGCGACGTTCCGCTACCGCGACCTCGAGATCCACAGCTTCTCCGTGCCGCACGATGCGCAGGAGCCGGTCGGCTTCCGCTTCACCACCGGCCGCGAGGGCGATCTGTTTTCACCCCGTCGCAGCCTTGCCTGGGTCACCGATCTCGGCTATGCCCCGCAACATGTCCACGAGCATCTGCGCGAGTCCGATGTCGTCGTGATCGAGTCCAACTATTGCAGCGCCCTCCTGCAGGCCGACACCCGGCGCCCGTGGTCGCTGAAGCAGCGTATCAGCGGCCGGCACGGGCACCTGTCCAACGCCGCCGCCTGCGAACTGCTCCAGGCCGTCGCCAGCCCGCGCTGGCAGCATGTGTTTCTCGCCCACCTCAGCCGCGACTGCAACAGCCTCGCCGCCGTCCAGGCCGCCTTCGCCCGCCTCACCTGCCCCTTCTCCATCGTCGCCCCCGGCGCCGGCACGCCCGTCCACGAACTCACCTGATCACCGCCATGCCGCACGACTTCCGCCGCACCAAGATCATTTTCACCCTCGGGCCCGCGACCGACAGCGAGGCCATGCTGGAAAAACTCATCGGCGCCGGCGCCGACATCGTGCGGCTCAACATGGCCCATGCCAGCCATGACTGGACGCGCACCGTCGTCCGCCGCATCCGCGCCGTGAGCGCGCGGCTCGGCCGCGAGGTCGCCGTCATGATGGACATCAAGGGTCCGGAGATCCGCACCGGCGACCTGGAAGCTCCCATCGAGCTGCAGCCGGGCGAAATTTTCGATTTCACCGTCAAGCCCGGCGCCGACCGCGAAAACGCCGAGGAGATCCGCTCCGTGGACGTCAACTATCAGGACCTCGTCAACGACATCAAGGTCGGCGACACCGTGCTCGTGGACAACGGCCTCATCCGGCTCGAAGTCCTCGCCAAGGACCACGCGCACATTCGCTGCCGCGTGCTCATCCCCGGCCAGCTCTCCTCCCGCCGCCACATCAATCTCCCCGGCGTCAACGTCAACCTCCCCTCCTTCACCGCCAAGGACCGCGCCGACTCCCTCGTCGGCCTGGAGGAGGGCATTGATTTTCTCGCCCTCTCCTTCGTGCGCACCGCGGCCGACATCATCCTGCTGCGCGATTTCCTGGCGGAGCAAAAATCAAAGGTGCGCATCATCGCCAAGATCGAGGACCAGTCCGCCATCACCCATCTCGACGACATCGTCCGCGCCTGCGACGGCCTCATGGTTGCCCGCGGCGACCTTGGCATCGAATGTCCGCTGGAGGAGCTGCCGGTCATCCAGCGCCGTGCCGTCCGTGCCTGTCTCGCGCAGGGCCGCCCCGTCATCGTCGCCACCCACATGCTCGAGTCCATGATCACCCAGCCGGTGCCGACGCGCGCCGAGATCACCGATGTCGCCAACGCCGTTTACGAACTCGCCGACTGCGTGATGCTCTCGGGCGAGACGACCATCGGCAAATATCCCCTCGAATGTGTGCAGACCCTCGACCGCATCGCCCGCCGCATCGAGACCGAGGAGGACACCGACCCCCGTGAGCCCGCCGTCTTCACCGGCGAACGCATGAAGGTCCTGCACTCCGCCGTCGTCCTCGCCAACCAAGTCCCCGGCTCGAAGATTCTCACCTTCACCCGCCACGGCTTCATGGCCCACGGCCTCGCCGCACTCCGGCCCGTCCACTCGCCCATCCTCGCTTTCACTCCGCATGTGCAGCTCCTGCGCCAGCTCCGCCTGCTCCGCGCCGTCGAGCCGCACCTCATGCCCTTCGCCTCGGAGCCCGACAGCACCATCGAGAACGCCATCCTCCATCTCAAACGCATCGGCCGCGTTCAGGTGGGCGACAAACTCGTCGTCGCCACCGACATCCTCTCGCAAGACCGCCTCGTGGACAGCGTCCAGCTCCGCACCGTGCGTTAGTCCGTCCGCATATGCCGGACCTTGCCTTCACCACAAAGGTCACGAAGCGCACTAAGGCTCTGACCAAGCCGTTGGATGTGGAAATCAGGAAAACTGGAACGGAACAGGCTCAGGCATGAATTTTATCTGGATTACAAAACAAGAGACGGAGACCTAGTTTGAGGTAGGGGCCGATCTCCGAGCGGCCCGCGGCCGGCCGGAGGACTGCCCTCCAGAACCAATCCCCGGTTCGCGGTCCGTTCCAGCTTTCCTGATTTCCACATTCAATCCTGCCTTAGCTCCTTTTCCTAATTTCCACATTAAAACCCGATCAGTCTGCACCGCCGGGTTGCCTTTTCCCCGCATACCGCTTGCTTTGCCTCATCACATGAAACGTCTCGCCTGGCTACTCATGCTCGTCGTCGGCACCGCGCTCGCGCAGGTGCAGCCAGTGACGCTGCCGGAAGTCATGGACGACGCCTGCGGCTGCTGTGGAGCGGAATGCGCCTGCGCGCTGCCCGCCGAATGCACCCCGCCGCCGCCTGCTCCCGCCCCACTGCCCGCCGCCGAGCGCCCGGCCACCCTGCGGGCCGAGGTCAAGCGGACTGCGCTGGAAAAGGAAAAATTCTCCGCTGCAGCTTACTTCGCGAGTTTTGCGCCGCGTGCGACCGCTTCGGTCGCGCGGCCGGTCCCCGCCCCGGCGGGGCTCACTGCGAGCGCGCCGCTGTTCACGGTGCACTGCAGCCTCCGGATCTGAGTTGCCCAGGCTAGGTGTGTCCCTGCGTCGGTTACTGCCGTCTGTCGGTCGTCCGCGCCCAAGCCCGTGGTTCGGGCCCAACCTGTCTGTGCACTCATGCGTTTATCACTTACACTTCTCGTTCTATTGGCTGGCTTCACCTCGCGTGCTCTCGCCCAAGCCCGGCCCATGCCGTTCGTCGGCGGCACGGCCCTGACGGCCCAGATTGCCGAGGCGGAAAAAACCATCTTCCTGCGCCAGAGCATTACCCGGCAATTTGCCCCCGGGTTGCTCTGGTCGGAATTCGACGCGCCCGGTCACCATGGTGACGTCACGGCGCTCACCCCGCATCTCACGTGGCTGGTGCAGCGCTGGAATACCCGCACGCGGCAGGCCAACCTCTACGCGTTCGCTGGCCCGGCCTTTTACCGGGGCACCGGCACCTCGTTTGACGGCGGCTGGTTCTCCGCGCAGGCCGACGCGGAATCACGCCGTTGGTATGGCATGGCCAAGTCCGCCGTCTGGTGGGCTCCCGGCGAATTCACCCGCCGGGAATATGCCGCCCGCGTCGGCTGGGCCCCGTGGCTCGCCGGCTTCAACGACCTCAACACGTGGTTCATGCTGGAGGCCGGTTACAAACCCGCCGCCGCCCGCACCACCACCGTCCGTCCGCTCGTGCGCTTCTACACGCGCACCGTCCTCGTCGAATTGGGCTCCAGCCTCCAGGGCGACCCCTTCCTCAACCTCAGCTTCGAATTCTGAATGACCAACCCTCCCCAATCATTTTTCCGCAGATCACGCGGATTACCGCGGATTGAAACCCTCATCCGTGTCATCCGCGATATCCGCGGGAAGGTTTGGCGCCTTATCCAACGTTCCTGATTTCCACATTCAATCCACCACCCATCCATCCATCTCTATCTCATGAAAAAAACACTCATCCTCCTCGCCGTGCTCGGACTCGTCCCGGCCGTCTCCGCCCGTGAAATCGTCCTCACCGTCGAGGGCCTCGTGTGCGCCTATTGCGCCAATGGCATCGCCGCCACTGCCGGGCGCGACGCCGCCATCGCAGATGTGGTGGTCGATCTCGACAACGCCCTCGCCCGCTTCGTCGTGAAACCGAACGCCGGTCTCACGGCCGAGGGTGCCAAAAAAATCATCACCCGCGCCGGCTATTCCGCCTCCGCAGTCACCGTCACCGACCAGTCCACGGCGGCCAACGTGTTTGAACTCTCGACTCTGGCCGGCGGGGCCCTCCCTTCAGCGGTGACCTCGGCCTACCTCGTGCGCCAGACCGACGCGGACGGCCACACCCGGTTGTTTGCCCGTCTCACGCTGGAGCGCGCGCACGCCGCCGCTTGGTTGAAAGCCCCGAACGTCGATCCCTCCGGCTTCAGCGCCGCCCCGGCGGACATGCCGCTCGGCTGGACTCCCGGCTCCGGCGCCGTGCGGCGCTCCGACACGCTCTTCGGCGGGCGCCCCACCCTCCTCGCCCTCGACCAACCCGACGACCACACCACGGTGCTGTATCTGGAAATAACGATCTGATGTTCCTTTGTAAGATCTCAACGGGGAATCCGTCTGCAGGTTATAATCTCCCTCAACCCACATCATATATCACCATGAAATTCATCCGCTCGCTCTTTCTACATCTCTTTGTAACGGCCGGTCTCGTAAGCTTGGCCTCACCGACCATCGCGCACGCCGCCCAGAATCCGGCCGATGTCCCGAAAAATGTCGCCGCTTATCCGCTCGATACCTGCGTGGTTTCTGGCAAGAAACTCGGATCGATGGGCAAACCATACGACTACGTGCATCGGCAGGACGGCCAGCCGGACCGGCTGGTGCGCTTTTGCTGCCGGGGCTGTGTGGGGACCTTCAAAAAGGATCCTGCTCGCTATCTGCAGCTGCTCGACGCCGCAGCCGCCCGGGTTGACCCGGATGCCATCGCCCATCCGCAAACCGGCACCGCTTCCTCGCGGTAGTTCCATCATGAAAACCTCCGGCAGATTCCTTCCATTGATCACGGTCATGCTGATCGGGGGTTTCAGCGCACCAGTGTCGGCGACAGAGAATGCCTCTCCATGGGAAGAATTGGTCCGTGAGGCTTACTCCCACAGTCCCGAACTCCGCGCGGCACATGCCCGCTGGCAAGCTTCCGCCGCCCGCCCGGCCCAAGCCCTCAGCCTGCCCGATCCGACCGTAAGTTACGGCTACTTCGTGCAACGCATGGAAACCCGCCAACGTTTCTCCATCCAGCAAATGTTTCCCGGTGGCGGGCGGCGGGGCTTGGAGGCCGAAGCCGCAATCCAGGCCGCCCATGGCGTCGAGGCCGAGCTGGAAGCCACTGCGGCCCGGGTGCGCACCGAAGTCCTTAAGGCCCTGGCAGAGTGGCATCTCGTCCGGCAGAGCCACGCGCTGATCACACAGAATCTCGATTTGGTGGTCTCCTTGGAAGCCGTGGCCACCCAGCGCTACCGCGCCGGTGAAGCCTCTCAAGCCGACGTTCTTCGACTCCAATCTGAGGCCGATATCCTGCGCGCTGATCTTGCCGAGTGGGAGGATCGCCGCGCTCCCGTCCTTGCGCGCCTCAATGCGCGTCTCGGTCGACCGGTCGACTCCTCCGCTGATGCCGCCTTGGAGAGGTTGACCGCCCTGCCCCCTCTTCCCGTTTCCGCTTCATCGCCTGACTTCGCCTCTCTCATTAACGGCAATCCTGCCCTGCGCGAAAGCCATCACCTCGTCCGGCAGGCAGAATTTCAGCGCGAAATATCCCGTCGGGCCAGCCGCCCTGACTTCATGGTCGGTTTGGAGCTTATGGACAACCGCGGCATGGCCCGCGACGAGGTCGTCGGCATGGTCGGGGTGAACCTTCCGATCTGGCGCACACGAACCGCCGCCCTGCGCCGCGAGGCCAACGCCAACCTCCAAGCCGCCGAACACAATTACACCGCCCGGCGTCTCTCGCTGGAAGCCGATGCCCGACAGCTCCTCTTTGCCCTGAGTGCCGCCAACCGGCGCATCCAGCTATACGACGACGCCCTCATACCACGGGCCCGCCAAACTCTCGCCCTCATTGAGGGCGACTACCGCACCAGCCGGGCCGGCTTCCTCGACCTGCTCGAAGCCCGTCGCACCCTGCTCGCGCTGGAACAGGCCGCGCTCAATGCGCGGGTCGAGCGCTTCGGGCTTGGCGCGGAATGGGAACAGCTCGCCGGACCCTTCTACGCCCACTCAACCACAACCCCATCGCCCGATGAATAAACCCACCCCGAAATTTCTTTTCCTCGGCGCCCTTGTCCTGGTGATCGTATTTCTCCTCGGCCGCTGCAGCAGTGACCGCGTCGCCACGCACGACTCTCACGCGGTTTCCAAAACCACAAGTGCGGCTCCCGGCGGTGCAACCAAGGCCGGATTCTGGACATGCTCCATGCACCCGCAAATCCGCCAGCCCGGGCCCGGCAAATGCCCGATCTGCGCCATGGACCTCATACCGATCGAATCCGGCGATTCCGGTGCCGACCACAGCCCCCGCACCTTGGTCATGAGTGAGAGTGCACTCGCACTGGCCGACATCCAAACCACCATCATCGAACGACGATTTCCCAAGGCCACCGTCCGCCTGGTCGGTCAACTCGACTACGACGAAACGCGGGTGCGCTCGCTCACCGCCCGTTACCCTGCACGCATAGACCGACTTTTCGTCAATTACACCGGTGGCACGGTCACCAAGGGTGCGCACCTCGCCCGCATCTACAGCCCTGAACTCATCGGTGCCCAGCGCGAACTGCTCACCTCCCATGCCGCCGACCCCGACGGACCGGTGACCGCAGCAGCCCGCGACAAACTGCTCCTCTGGGACATTCTGCCTGAACAGATCGACGCGATTATAGCATTGGGCGACGTGGCCGACTTCTTTGAGATGCGCGCCCCTGCGGAGGGCGTGGTTGTCGCCAAGAACATCAACGAGGGCAACTATGTGAATACCGGCGAACCGCTCTTCCGTATCGCCGATCTGGGCGAACTTTGGCTGCATCTCCAAGCCTTCGAGTCGGACCTCGCCAAGCTTCGCTACGGACAGGAAGTCACATTCACCGTCGAAGCCTGGCCCGGCGAAACCTTTACCGGTCGCATCGCCTTCATTGCCTCCGCCGTGAACCAGGACACCCGCACGGTGCCGGTTCGCGTCAACGTGCCCAATCCGGATGGACGCCTCAAGCCCGGCATGTTTGCCCGCGGTCAGGTCAGCGTGCTGCTCGCCGGCAATAATCAGGTGTTTAATCCCAATCTCGCGGGCAAATGGATCAGCCCCATGCACCCGGAAATCGTCAAGGACGGTCCGGGCGTGTGCGACGTGTGCGGCATGGCCCTCGTGCCCGCCGCCACCCTAGGATACACGACGCCGGCAACTGGCGAAGCCCCGCTGGTGGCGCCCGCCTCGGCCCTGTTGCGAACCGGAAAACGTGCCGTGGTTTACGTAAGACTTACCGACACCGATCAGCCCGCATTCGAGGGACGCGAGGTCGTGCTCGGGTCCGAGGCCGATGGCAGCGTGATCATTGTATCCGGCCTCACCGAAGGCGACGAGGTCGTCACGCACGGTGCCTTCAAGATAGACAGTGCATTGCAGATCCTCGCCAAGCCCAGCATGATGAATCCCACCGGCGGCGGGTCCGCACCCGGCCACGACCATGGGGGCGCGCCTTCGTCCAAACCCTCGGCCACTCCAACCGACCACTCCGGTCATGCTGCGTTGCCCACACCCGCGTTAGTGCTCGAAACCGCGCGCGCCCGCTCCCTGCTGCCTGCCTACTTCAAATTGCAGACCGCTCTCGCCGACGATGACCTCGCGGCCGCCAAGGACGCCCTGCGTGCGATGATGGAGGTCAGCGGCCATGACGGTGCACTACCCGACCTTTTGCACCACCTGCTCGGCGCCGACCAACTGGACATCCTGCGTCGTCCGGCGTTCGACCAGCTTTCCAGCGCCATGATCGCCGCGCTCAAAAAGGAGCCCGCCGCGCTGAAAGGCACGGTCTTCCAAATGCACTGCCCCATGGTTTACGACGACCGGGGTGCCGACTGGCTGCAAGCCACTGACGAAGTGCGTAATCCCTACTTTGGTTCCGCCATGCTCACCTGCGGAGAAACGTTGCAGCGGCTGAAATAGCACCTCCGCGCTGCGCCGCCCGCCGCCATGATCAACAAATTCATCCGCTTCTGCCTCGAGAACAAACTCGTGGTGATGCTGCTCACCCTTGGTCTCTTGCTCTGGGGCACACTGGTGGCTCCGTTTGATTGGAAGCTCGACGCGCTGCCCCGCTCCCCCGTGCCCGTCGATGCCATACCCGACATCGGCGAAAACCAGCAGATCGTGTTCACCGAGTGGATGGGCCGCTCGCCTCAGGACATCGAGGACCAGATCACCTATCCGCTGACCACCGCACTGCTCGGGCTCCCCGAGGTGAAGACCGTGCGCAGCTACTCGATGTTCGGGTTCTCCTCCATCTACATCATCTTCAACGAGCGGGCTGAGTTTTATTGGACGCGCAGCCGTATCCTCGAAAAACTCAACAGCCTGCCGTCCGGCCTTCTGCCGGCTGGCGTCCAACCCCAACTCGGACCCGATGCCACCGCTCTGGGTCAGGTGCTCTGGTATACGTTGGAAGGCCGGGCGGCGGACGGCAGCCCGGCCGGAGGCTGGGATCTGCAGGAACTGCGCAGTGTGCAGGACTGGTATGTGCGATACGCGTTGCAGGGCGTCGAAGGCGTGGCCGAGGTCGCCTCCATCGGCGGCCACGTGAAGGAATACCAGATCGACGTCGATCCCGACGCATTGCGCACGTATCGCGTCACCCTGGCCGATGTGTTTGCCGCCGTGAAGGGCAGCAACCTCGACGTGGGCGCGCGCACCATCGAGATCAACAGCGTCGAATATGTCATTCGTGGAATCGGCTTCATCAAGAGCCTCGACGACCTGCGCAAGACCGTGGTCGCCTCGCGCGACGGCGTGCCCATCACCCTTGCGCAACTGGCCGCCGTCGAGTTCGGTCCGGCGCTTCGCAGCGGCGCGTTGGACAAGGCGGGGGCCGAAGCCGTCGGCGGCGTGGTCGTCACCCGCTTCGGCGAAAATCCGCTGGCGGTCATCCAGCGCGTCAAGGCCAGGATTGCGGAGATCACTCCCGGCCTGCCGGCCAAGACGCTCACCGACGGCACCGAAAGCAAGGTCGCGATCGTGCCGTTTTATGACCGCACCGGCCTGATCTACGAAACCCTCGGCACGCTGGAGGACGCCATCCGCGATCAGATTCTGGTCACGATCATCGTCGTCGTGCTCATGGTCATGCATCTGCGCAGCGCCCTGCTTATCTCCAGCGTGCTGCCGCTCGCAGTGCTCTTTGCGTTCGTGGCGATGAAGCTCGCCGGAGTCGATGCCAACATTGTCGCGCTCTCCGGCATCGCCATCGCCATTGGGACGGTCGTGGACATGGGCATCGTGCTGGTCGAAAACATCCTCCGGCACCTTGAAAAGGCCCCCGCTGGAGAAAAATCCCTTGAAACTGTCTATCGCGCCTGCGCCGAAGTGGGCGGGGCAGTGCTCACGGCTGTCTCCACCACCGTCATCAGCTTTCTGCCGGTATTCGCCATGGAAGGAGCCGAAGGCAAACTTTTCAGTCCACTCGCCTACACCAAGACTTTTGCGTTGATCGGGGCGATCCTCGTCGCACTCGCGCTCATCCCGCCGCTGGCGCATTGGTTCATCGCCGGGAAGTTTCGTTCCCGGCTTTCCGTCTGGGGCCTCTGGGGCGCGATCGCGCTTGCGGGAATCATCGCGCCGCTGGTGGCAAGCTGGTTTCCGATCTGGCTCGGACTGCTGTTTGTCGCGGTGGCGGGTTTCAACCTGCTGAGCGAGCGCCTCCCGCCGGTCTGGCGGCAACGCACCCTCCATGCGTTCAACTTCATTTTTGCGCTGGTCATTGTCTTCATCCTTGCCGGCACCTGGGCCCCGCTCGGCCCCGACGTGCCCGTCCACAACACCATCTTCGTGCTCCTCACCGTCGGCGGGCTGCTGCTGGGCATGCTGGCGTTTGTTCATTTCTACGCAACCATTCTGGCCCATCTGTTGCGCGCCAAACTGATCTTCATGACCGGGAGCAGCCTCATTCTGATCTGGGGCCTGTGCTCGTGGCTCGGGGTGGGAAAGGTTTTCGGCTGGCTGCCGGGTTGGGCCAAAGACACCGCCGTCTACACGAGCGCGTTCCATGCTTTCCCCGGCCTCGGCAAGGAATTCATGCCCGACCTCGACGAAGGCTCCTACCTCTTCATGCCCACGGTCATGCCGCATGCCTCCATCGGCGAGGCGATGGACATCCTGCGCAAACAGGACATGGCCATCCGCGCCATCCCCGAGGTCGAGAGTGTCGTCGGCAAGCTCGGCCGCGCCGAGAGCCCGCTCGACCCGGCACCCATCTCGATGATCGAGACAGTCATCACGTATCAATCCGAATTCCGCACCGACCCCGACGGCCGGCTGCTCACCTTCGCCTACGACAACAAGGCCAATGAGTTCATCCGCGATGCCAACGGCGACCTCATCCCCGACCCAAAGGGTCAGCCTTTTCGGCAATGGCGTGATACCATCCGCTCGCCCGACGATATCTGGCGCGAGATAGCCCGCGCCGCCGCCGTGCCTGGCAGCACTTCCGCACCCAAGCTCCAGCCCATCGCCGCCCGCGTCGTCATGCTGCAAAGCGGCATGCGCGCGCCCATGGGCCTGAAGGTTTACGGTCCCGATCTCGCCACCATCGAACGGGTGACCTTGGATATCGAGGGCCTGCTCAAACAAGTGCCCGCCATCAATGCTGATGCCGTGCTGGCCGATCGCACGGTTGGCAAACCCTACCTTGAAATCTCCATCGATCGGGAAGCCATTGCCCGTTACGGCATCGGCATCCAGATGGTGCAGGACGTGATCGAAGTAGCCATCGGTGGCACCCCGATAACCACCACTGTCGAAGGCCGTGAACGCTACCCGGTGCGGGTGCGCTATCCGCGCGAACTGCGCGACAGCATCGAAAGCATCGGGAACATCCTCGTGGCCGCGCCTGACGGCGCGCAAATTCCACTCAAACAGATTGCCCGCATTGATTACACGCGCGGCCCCCAGGAAATCAAAAGCGAGGACACCTTTCTCGTCGCCTACGTCATCTTCGACAAACGCCCGGGTTTCGCCGAGGTTGAGGTTGTCGAGCAGGCCGCCACCTTGCTGCGGTCACGCATTGCCTCCGGCGAACTGAACATTCCGGCCGGTGTTAGCTACAAATTCACTGGCAGTTACGAAAACCAGATCCGCGCTGAAAAACGCCTGAGTATCGTGCTGCCCCTTTCGCTCTTCGGCATCTGGCTGGTCCTCTACCTCCAGTTCAAGCGCGTGGCCGTAACCCTGCTGATCTTCTCCGGCATCGCCTACTCTTGGGCCGGCGGCTTTGCCCTCATCTGGCTCTACGGCCAGCCCTGGTTCCTTGACTTCAGTCTGTTTGGTCACGGCTTTCGCGACCTTTTCCAGATGCAGACGATCAATCTGAGCGTGGCGGTGTGGGTCGGCTTTCTCGCCCTCTTCGGCATCGCCACCGACGACGGCGTCCTTATGTCCACCTACATCGGCCAGCGTCTGGACGAGGCCCCGACCGAAACTGTCGCCGACATCCGCACCCGCATTCTCGAGGCCGGGGCCAAGCGTGTGCGTCCGGCAATGATGACTATCGCCACGACCATCCTTGCGCTGCTTCCCGTGCTCACCTCCACCGGCCGCGGTTCGGATGTCATGATCCCCATGGCAATCCCCACCTTTGGCGGGATGCTGTTCGGCATCATCACCGTCTTTGTGGTGCCCGTGCTCTACTGCTCGTTGGAGGAGTTCCGGCTCCGTTTTCGTCGTCCGGACTGAGTTCAACCGTTCCATCCAAGATCCCTCACCTGCATGAGCAATCCCAACGGCCTGCTCACTATCACCGCCGCTTCCCCCATCCCGATTGTTTGGCAAGATTGCACCGGCGTGGAATACAGACGTCCGCTCGCTGCCCCGATCATCGGTGTTAGGATCTCCAGCCTCATCGATATTCCAATTATCATTCCCGTGATTATCCCAGATTTGCAGGAACGGTAGCTGACAAAGCCTTCCGATTGGGACAGCCTGCCATCATGGCCCGTCGCCCTGACCAACTTGCAATCGAGCTCAATACCCACCGGAGCGCTTTCAAGGCGTTCCTCACCGCGCGAGTCGGTAGCGAAGCCGAGGCGGAGGACATCCTGCAGAATGGCTTGCTCAAGGCGCTCAAACGCTCCGGCGAACTGCAGGACGAAGCCAAGCTCACAGCCTGGTTTTACCAGCTGTTGCGTAACGCCGTCGTGGACCACTACCGCGCCCAAAGCACCGCAAAACGCGGGCACGACGAGTTGGGCAGGATGCTTGCGGGACTTGGCGAAGATATCGCTGCCGCACCCAAGGGTTGGGAATCGCAACTCTGCGGCTGCCTTGCCGGCGTGGTGGACACGTTGTCACCGAAGCACGCGGAACTGCTCCGCCGCGTGGATCTCAACGGCGAATCCGTCCAGGCCGCCGCCAAGGCGCTGAAAATGACCGCCAACAACGCCAGCGTCATCCTCCACCGCGCCCGCAAGGACCTGCGCACGCGGCTCGAGACCTTCTGTGGCGATTGCTCCGACGGTGCCTGCCTCGATTGCGACTGCCCGCCATCGTCAACCGGGTAAGAGCCAACGACGACGCTTTGGACGACGACGAAACAAAGCGTGTCACCAGGGGCGATCAGGTGGGTCTCTAAGGCACGGGTGCCCTGCACCCGCCTCCCCCATGAGCACCTACGGCGCCAGCTCCAGCCATTCTCGTTGGACTTTTATTCGCACCTCGGCTGCGGCTAGTGCTCTGGCGGTGCTCAGCTGTCTCACACCACCAACTCCGCCGAAGCCATAGCTAGGAGGGAATCTCCCCAATGACCCAAGTGTAAGATTCTGCTCCGAGGCCCGTCTGCAGGATGAAACCACATTATTCATGCCCAAAACCTCTCCGCTAAAAACCAGTCCATCCTGCGGTTGCGTCAAATGCCATTGCCGCCGCGGTCCCCGTTGCCGCTGCCATGACTTCAACGCCCTGCTGGCTCTCGCCCTATGGGATTTGGGTCGCTCACGCCGCAAGTCCAAGATAGTCAGCTAAGCACTCCCATGAAACACGACCACTCTTCCTGCAACCATAAGCAACCTCAGCACGCCGGCCATGACGAGCCTCAGAAGCATGGCGACCATAAGTGCCACCACGGCCATCACGAGCAAGAGAGCGTTCAGCCCGCCAAGAGTGCCAAATACTACTGCCCGATGTGCGAGGGTGTGGTGAGCGATCAGCCAGGCGACTGCCCGAAGTGCGGCATGGCCCTCGAACGCAATCCCGCCTGGGTCGCACCCGCCGCTGGCAAGACAATCTACACCTGCCCGATGCACCCGCAGATCGAGCAGGACCACCCCGGAGACTGCCCGATCTGCGGCATGGCGCTCGAGCCGAAGACCCTGCAGGCCGACGATGCGGGCGAGGAGAATGCCGAACTGCGCGACATGACGCGCCGGTTCTGGATCGGCGCCGCCCTGACCCTGCCGGTATTCGTGATAGCCATGGCCCACCTGATTCCGGCCTACAGCCATGTGGCCAACGGAAGCCTTAGTCGGTGGGTGCAGCTCCTGCTCTCCACCCCGGTCGTTCTCTGGGCCGGTTGGCCATTCTTCGTGCGCGGGGCTAAATCCCTGCGTTCCGGCCACTGGAACATGTTCACCTTGATCGCGCTCGGCGTCGGCTCCGCGTGGCTCTACAGCCTCGTTGCGTTCTTCCTGCCCGGGTGGTTCCCGGATGCCATGAAGAACCACGGCGGGGTGGACCTCTACTTCGAGGCCGCCGCCGTCATCGTCGTGCTCGTGCTGGTCGGCCAGGTGCTGGAGCTGCGCGCCCGCGCTCAGACCTCCAGCGCCATCAAAGCTTTGCTAAACCTTGCCCCGCCGACCGCCATTCGCGTCGATGAGACAGGCGAGACGGAAATCCCTCTCGCTGATGTTCACGCCGGCGACCGGATCCGGGTGCGCCCCGGCGCCAAGGTGCCGGTGGACGGCGTCATTGAGGAGGGCTCCTCCTCGGTCGATGAATCCATGATCACCGGGGAATCCCTGCCCGTCGAAAAGAAACCCGGCGACCGCGTGACCGGCGGCACCGTCAATGCCACTGGTGGGTTCATTTTCCTGGCGGACAAGGTTGGCGCGGACTCTCTCCTTGCGCGCATCGTGAAAATGGTCGCGGAGGCCCAGCGCAGCCGCGCCCCGATCCAAGGCCTGGTCGACCGGGTCTCGGCCATCTTCGTGCCAGCCGTGCTGGCCATAGCTGTCGGCACGTTTCTGATCTGGTTTTTCGCCGGCCCGGAGCCGCGGCTGGCCTATGCAATCGTCAACGCGGTTGCGGTGCTGATCATCGCCTGCCCCTGTGCTCTCGGGCTCGCCACACCGATGTCCATCATGGTCGGCGTCGGACGCGGGGCCCAGGTGGGCGTGCTGGTGAAGAACGCCGAGTCACTCGAACTCCTGGGCAAGGTCACGTCACTCATCGTGGACAAGACCGGCACCCTAACCGAGGGCCGGCCGGCACTCACAGATGTTATTGCCGCCGGAAACGTTGACGAGGCCGGCCTGCTCACGCTGGCCGCCGCTGTTGAACGCGCCTCCGAGCACCCGTTGGCGGCCGCGGTGGTGCGAGGAGCAGAGGCTCGGAAGCTCACGCTGCCAGCCACCACTGATTTTCGCTCCGTCACTGCAGGCGGCGTTGCCGCCCGTGTGAATGGTCGGGCCGTGCTTGTGGGCAAGCTTAAGTTTCTCGCCGACGAGGGCGTTACCACGCCGCCCGCGCTCATCGAACGCGCCACTGCGCTGCAAGCGCAGGGCAATACCGTCCTCTTTGCCGCCGTCGATGGGACTGCTGCCGGCCTGCTGGCCGTGGCCGACCCAATCAAGGACTCTACGCCCGAGGCCATAGCCCAACTACATGCTCTCGGAGTGAAGCTGATCATGGCGACCGGCGACAACCGGCCCACCGCCACCACCGTCGCACGGCAGCTCGGGCTCGACCAGTTTGAGGCGGAGGTTGAGCCTGCCGACAAGATTCAACTCGTCCGGAAGCTACAGTCCGATGGTTCCCGGGTCGCGATGGCTGGTGACGGAATCAACGACGCCCCCGCGCTGGCCGCCGCCGATGTTGGCATCGCCATGGGTACGGGCACTGACGTGGCGATGGAGAGCGCAGGCGTGACGCTGGTGAAGGGTGACCTCCGAGGTATCGCCAAGGCGATCCACCTTTCCCGTGCCACGATGCGCAACATCCGGCAGAATCTGTTCTTCGCCTTCATCTACAATGCCCTCGGCGTCCCGATCGCCGCGGGGGTGCTCTACCCCTTCTTTGGCGTCCTGCTAAACCCGATGATCGCCGGACTCGCGATGGCCTTCAGTAGCGTCTCGGTCATCGTCAACGCACTCCGCCTGCGACGGGTGCAGCTCTGACCTCGATAGCGGCCAGCGCCCGTTTCAATCCGTCTCTGCAATCGAGCCAGTGTCACGCAATGCGTGACACTGGCTCCGGTCGCGCGATCGGCGCGCGGAAGTGTAGCAGGAATTTTTCCGCGAAAAACGGCCGGGGCACCCAGGCATCGAGCGGCCACACCGCGGCCGGCTGCACCGCACCGCTGGCGAGCTCCTCGCGCCAGAGCGTGCCCTTGAAATACAGGACGCCATTGTCGGGCTGGCCCGCGTGGCCGGGACGCAACAGCGGCCGCGCCCAGCCGAGAAACGCCGGCAGCGCCGTCACGGCGCGGCCGGTCACATAGTCAAATTTCTCCCGGATCGTCTCCGCGCGCACCGCCAGGCCGCGCACATTCTTCAGGCCCAGCTCGTCCGCCATGGCCGTCACCGCGCCGATCTTTTTCCCCACGGAATCCACCAGCGTAAAACGACACTCGGGATAAACAATCGCGAGCACCAGGCCGGGAAACCCGCCGCCCGTGCCCAAGTCGGCAAACATCGCCCCCGCCGCCGGTCGCAACACCTTCGCCATCGTCAGCGCATGCAGCACGTGGTGCTCCTCGATGTTGTCCGCATCCTTGCGCGAGATCAGATTGATCCGCTCGTTCCACACCCGCACGGCGGAGGCCAGCCGCCCGAGTTGCGCCACCGTGTCCGCCGGCAATTCCGGAAAATATTGCCGCACCAAGGGCAGCCTCATTGGAACACTTGCATCGCGCATCGCTCCACCCCAACCCGCAGCCGAACCGCACGCAAACGCTTTGTGATCGCACACCCCGCCCGTGGCAAACGATCACCGCCATACCCACCCACGGCTTGACACCGCTTCGCTTCCAGCTCTGTTCAGCTCGTGACGTCTCGCTTCCGCACCTTTGTCAGTCTGTTGCTGCTGGCCCTCTGGCTACCGGCAACCCAGCATTGCGACTTGGCTGCAGCGGAACTCCTACCCGAAACCACCATCTGTCAGGATGGTCATGGTCATGAGCCCACGCATCCTGATGGCGCTTGCAGCATGATCGACGACGGTGCATTCAAGCCCTCAGATACCACGAGGAAGATCGCAGAACCGGCGTCTTACTCTTTCTGCGATTGTCTGATTTGTTCAGCGCTGGTGGCGAAAACTTCACGCGATACAGCCCAGGTGCCACTTGTCACGGCGCCGGCAGAGCTGACAGTCGGTTGGCAGTTTATGGCACGGGCCGCCCCGTTATCTCGCGCGCCCTCCCCTGTGGTTTGATCGGTCCCTGCGCGGACTGATCACCCGTTAGTCTCGAAGCGGAGCACCTGACCGTGCCTGCATTGGATTCAAACACCGTTTCGTTCCAGTCTCATTGCGTCCGTCTCATTTTTTATGCAATCAACGTTTCCTCTTCATTATTTTATCCATCCCTCGGTCGGCATGCTTTTTCTCGCCGGAGCCGCCGCGCTTTCGGCCCAAACCACCGAGCCTGCCTCGGCGGTCTCGCTGCCCGCTTTGGTGGGTGAAATCACCGCCAAGAATCCCGAACGTCACTTCTACCAAGAGGAGATCGCCATCGCCAAAGCTGGACAGCGCTACTCAGCCACCCGGTCCGTCCCGGAGCTTTCTTTCGACCTCGGCCGCACGCGCGTGAAAGACTCCTCCGGCAGGGTCGCTGACGAAGGCCATGCATGGGCGGTATCCGTTACCCAAACCTTCGAGTGGCCGGGCCGTCTCGCCTTGCGTAAAGCCATCGCCAACCGCGATGTCGAACTGGCCGAGCTGGGACTAGCCCGGTTCGAAAACGCTCTCGCCGCCCGCGCCCGTTCACTCGCCTACGGCTTGCACGCCAGCAACGCCAAGGCGCAGGCCGTGCGCGAGGTCGCCGAACGCTTCACCGCGCTTAAGGAAACCTTCCTCGCTCGTGATCCGGCGGGCATCACGCCGCTACTGGAAACGCGCGTTATCGAAGCGGCCGAGCTGGCTTTGCAGCGCCGTGCCACCGAGGCCGAACTCGCCGTGCAAGCGGTCCTGATCGAGTTGAACCAGTTGCGCGGAGCCGCGCCCGACGCCGCTTTAAAAATCGCTGCTCCCACACTCACGTTTAACGACGTTCCCGAGACGGCCGCCCTGATCTCCGCCGCCCGCGAAAACAATTTTGAATTTCGCCTGCGTCGTGTGGAGCTGGAACAGCAAGGCTACGCGGTGCGTCTCGCGCGCAACGACCGTTACCCGGCCATCAGTGTCAGCCCGTTTGTTTCCCAAGAAAAAGTCGGGGATCGGGAAACCACCGTCGGGGTCGGCTTTAGCCTGCCTATTCCCATCACCGGCAGCACACGTGGCGCGGTGGACGTGGCCGAGGCCCGTCGCCGCCAGGCCGAAACCGCCGTCTTCGTGGCCCAGCGTGAGCTGGATCGCGAAATCCTGACCGCCGCGCTCGCCTTCAAAACCAAACTTGCCGAATCCCGCCGATGGTCGCCCGATGCGGCGGACAAATTCCGCGAAGCCGCCGAACTCGCCGACCGCCACTACCGCCTCGGTGCGGTGCCCATCGCCACCTACGTCGAGTTGCAGAACAGCTATCTCGATGCCCTTGAGGCCCTGCTCGACACCCAGAGCGAAGCCCTCGCCGCCGGCCTGAAGCTCCAGCAGCTCACCGGCCTCGACATCAACCCTGTGCAAATTTCCCAACCATGAAAACCTTCCTCACCCTCCTCGTCATCTCCTCCCTCTCGTTTGTTCTCAGCGGCTGCGGCGACTCTCAAGCCGCCTCCGCACCGCACGTCGAGCCGACGCCCGCCTCGACCTACAAGGCCGGCCACGGCGTGCAGCTCACCGAGACCGGCCGCAAATTCGTCGGCCTGCAAACCGGCGAAGTCGGTTCGCACGCTTTCGCGGGCGCGGCCGAGGCACCGGCGATTCCCGCCGAGGCGCTCCTTCGCACCGTCAAAGGCGATTTCGTCTATGTCGCCAACGGCGAGTGGTTCCTTCGCACCCCCGTGACAGTCGGCGGCGCGGACTCCACCCACATCGAAATCAAGGACGGCCTTTATGAAGGCGACACCATCGTCGTCAAAGGCGTGCGCGGCCTCTCCCTCGCCGAGATCCAGGCACTCAATGGAGGCGTGGGCTGTGCCGACGGACACTGATGCTTGAATGGCTCATTGATTTCTCCCTCCGCAAACGCGGGCTGATCGTTTGTTGCGCGCTCAGTCTCGTAGCACTTGGCCTGTGGTCGGCCACGCGCCTAGGCGTCGATGCCGTGCCGGACATCACCAATCCACAAATCCAGATCAACACCGAAGTGGCCGCGCTCGCCCCCGAGGAGATCGAGACCTTGGTGACGGTCCCGGTGGAAATGGAAATGGCCGGCCTCCCCGATATGACCGAACTCCGGTCCCTGTCGAAGTTCGGCCTCTCGCAGATCACGATGACGTTTAAGGACGGCGTGGATATTTACCGTCTCCGCCAACTCGTCACCGAGCGGCTGAACCGCGCCCGTGATCGACTACCGCCTGACGTCACGCCCGCGCTTGCGCCGATCAGCACCGGCCTCGGTGAAATCGTTTATTACACGCTGCGCTACAAGCCCGGCGCACCTGGCGCGCCCGCCGACCGTGCGGAGCAACTCCGCCAGCTTCGCCTGCTTCACGACTACACGCTCAAGCCGCTCCTGCGCTCTACACCGGGACTGGCCGAGGTGAACGCCATCGGCGGTTACGAGAAGCAAATCGTCATCGCGCCCGATCCGGCCAAGCTGGCGCAGGCCGGCGTGAGCTTCGAGCAACTCGTTGAGGTCGTCCGCAACAGCACGGACAACGCCGGCGGCGGCATCCTCGAAATGGGCGGCGAAGCCGTCGTGGTGCGCGCCGATACGCGCGTGAAATCAGCGGAAGACTTGGGCGGTTTACCCGTCAAGTTTGCCGGCGCATCCCGGCCGCTCCTCATCCGCGATCTGGCGGAAGTCACCATCGGCTCGGCGGTGCGCACCGGCGCTTCGACCGAAGACGGCGAGGAGACCGTCACCGGAGCCGCGATCATGCTGGCGGGCGAAAACGCCCGACTGGTCGCGCAAGCGGTCGTCGCGAAGCTCAAGCACATCCAGGAAAAGCTCCCCCAAGGCATCGAGATTCGGGTCGTCTATGACCGCTCCGATCTGGTCAATGCCACCATCCGCACCGTGGAGAAAAACCTGTTCGAGGGCGCGGTGCTGGTGGCCGTCGTCCTCTTTGCCTTTCTTGGCAACTGGCGTGCCGCACTCATCGTGTCGCTGGCGATCCCACTTTCGTTTCTCTTCATGCTGACGGGAATGGTTGAGACGAAAATCACCGCTAATCTGATGAGCCTAGGAGCGATCGACTTTGGTCTCATCGTAGACGGAGCGATTGTGATGGTGGAAAACATCCTCCGCCACATCGCGGAAAAACAACACGTGCTGGGGCGGAAGCTCACGCCCGCCGAGCGGTTGACCGAGGTGCGCCTGTCCGCGCGAGAAGTGGCCCGGCCCATGTTCTTCGGCGTGCTCATCATCACGCTCGTTTACGTGCCGATTCTCGCGCTCACTGGCATCGAGGGGAAAATGTTCCGGCCAATGGCGGTCGCGGTCATGTTCGCTCTCGTCGGTGCGCTCGTGCTCGCATTGACGCTCATGCCCGCCCTCTGCTCTTGGTTCCTCCGGGGCAACATCAGCGAAAAAGACAACTGGATCGTGCGCGGCACCAAGGCGCTCTACACTCCCTTGCTTGCGTGGGCGCTGCGTATGCGGTGGGTAGTCGTCGCCGCCGCCCTCGCGCTCTTTGCCGTCTCAGGCTGGATCTTCACCAAGCTCGGCGCCGAGTTCATCCCGCAACTCGACGAAGGCTCGATGTCCATCCAGATGATCCGCGGCAACAGCGTCGCCCTCGGCGATTCGGTCGAGCTACAGCGAGCGTCCGAAAGGCTCCTCCTCAACCGGTTTCCGGAAATCAGCCACATCTTTTCCCGTATCGGCACCGCCGAGATCGCCACCGATCCGATGGGTCCGAATGTGTCCGACACGTATGTGTTTTTTAACCCCCGGGAGCACTGGCGCAGCGTGAATGGCCGGCGCATCACAAAAGCGGAGCTGACCGAGCTGATGCGCCGTGAATTGATCGCGGTCGCTCCAGGTCAGACCTACCTCTTCACACAGCCAATCCAGATGCGTTTCAACGAAATCATGGCCGGCGCACGCGCCGACCTTTCGTTAAAAATCTACGGCGACGACTACGCCGAGCTGGAACGTCTCGCCGCCGAGGCACGCGACGTGCTGCGAGGTGTCGAGGGTGGCGGCGACGTGGAGTTTGATGCCTTGGGCCGTGTGCCCATGCTCGAAATCACCCCCAAACGTGAAGCCTTGCAACGGCTCAACCTCCACGCCGAGCAGATCAACGAAGTGGTGAGTATCGCGCTAGGCGGAGAAGAGGCCGGCGCGTTGATCGACGGCAGCAAACGCTACGATATCGTGGTGCGCCTGCCGGAATCGGAGCGCCTTAACCTCGCAGGTTTGCGACAGCTCCCGGTCATCGGCGGCGAAGGCGCGCACGTGCCGCTTGAACGAGTCGCCGACATCGCCGTCGCCGACCGGGTCGGCACGATCAACCGCGAGGATACGCAGCGCCGTGTCGCCATCCTCATCAACGTGCGCGGACGCGATACTGAAAGCTTCGTGCTCGAAGCGCAGGCCGCGCTCAACGAGCGAGTGAAGTTTCCGCCCGGCTACTACTTCGAGTTCGGCGGTCAGTTCGAAAACCTTCAGGCCGCGCGTGCCCGCCTCATGATCGTCGTTCCGGCGGCGCTCGCTCTCATTTTCGGACTCATCTACGCGAGCTTCGGCAGCGCCCGGCAGGCGACCCTAATCTTCCTCTGCGTGCCGTTGGCCGCCACCGGCGGTGTCGTCGCACTGTGGTTGCGCGGCATGCCTTTCACCATTTCCGCTGCGGTCGGCTTCATCGCGTTGTCCGGCATCGCTGTCCTCAACGGCATCATGCTGATCAGCTTTATCAACCAGCTCCGAGCCGGCGGCAGCGACGTGCGCCAAGCCGTCATCGAAGGCACGCTCACACGACTGCGCCCGAAACTGATGACCGCCCTCGTAGCGTCTCTCGGCTTCGTGCCCATGGCCCTTTCCAACGGCGCCGGTGCCGAGGTGCAGCGCCCACTCGCTACCGTCGTTATCGGCGGGGTGATTACTTCGACTTTTCTCACGCTCATTCTCCTCCCCGTCCTTTACGACTGGATGGAGCGCAGGCGCGAGAATCCTTCCCGTTAGTTAAACCCACCAAAATCCAACCTATGAAAATCAAGAAAATCATCCTAGCCGTGGCCGCGCTTTGCGCCGCCGTCTCCCTCCATGCCGAAACCATCGTCGCCGGACCCAAAGGCGGACGACTCCTCGCTGCCGAACCGCTCAAGGCCGAGTTTTTCGTCACCCCGGATCGTAAGGTTGAAATCACGTTCTACGATGCCGCCCTCAAGCCCACCGACCCCGGTGCGCAGACGGTCGCCGTCATCGCCGAACCGGCCGGCGGCAGAACCAAGCTCGAAATGGAAAAAACCGCCACCGGGTTCGTCTCCAAGACCGCCATCCCGGCGGGAGAGCCGTATCGGATCGTGGTGCAGGCCCGCGCCAACGCCGATGCAAAGCCGAAGAACTTCCGCGTCGATCTGGACCTCGCCAATTGCGGAGGCTGTGACAAGGCGGAATACGCCTGCGTCTGCGATTCGCACTAAACGGATAGTCTGCTTTAGACTACCGAAACCATGAGCGCCCCGCACGAACACACCTGCGATCAAGAGGCCGCCGCGACGCACGATCACGGTTCGTGCGGTTGCGATCATGGCGACGGTCGCGGTTGGGAAAGTCGCAGCCTCGCGCTCTCCGGCGTATTGGTCGGGCTGGGCTTTGTCATCCGCTGGGCGGCCTTCGGCCCGCCCGCGTTCCAAACCGCGTTGTTCTCCGCCGCCATCGTGGCGGGAGGCTGGTTTCTGCTTCCCGGCGCATGGCGCGCCTTGCGGCAACTCCAGCCCAACATCGCGCTCTTGATGGTCATCGCTGTCATCGGTGCCTCCCTCATCGGCGAGTGGGCCGAGGCTGCCACGGTTGTGTTTCTCTTCGGCATCGCCGAATGGCTGGAGGACTGGGCCGACCGGCGCGCCGACCGGGCCACGCGCGCCCTCCTAGAACTTGCGCCCGACACCGCGCGAGTCCGCGAGGAAGACGGCCGCTTTTCCGAACGCCCTGTCGGCGAGGTCGCCCTCGGCGCGATTGTCTCTGTGCAATCCGGCCAGCGCATCCCGCTCGATGGCGTCGTCACGCGCGGCGAATCCGCCGTAAACCAAGCCCCCATCACCGGTGAATCCCTGCCGGTGGAAAAAGCCTCCGGCGCGACCGTTTTTGCCGGCACCATCAACGGCCAGGGCTCCCTCGAAATCGAGGTCACCAAGGCCGCCGGCGACACCACCCTCGCCAAGATCATCCGCCTGGTCGAGCAGGCCCAGGTGCAGAAGGCACCCACGCAACGTTTCGTCGATACGTTTGCCCGCTATTATACGCCCCTCGTCACCCTTTCGGCCCTGCTCATCTTTTTGGTGCCGCCTCTTTTTCTCGGTGGCGAATGGAGCGTATGGCTCTACCGCGCTTGCGTCCTGCTCATCATCGCCTGTCCCTGCGCGCTGGTCATCTCGACCCCCGTGAGCATCGTCGCCGGACTCACCGCGCTCACCCGGCGTGGCGTGCTCGTCAAGGGCGGTGCCCACCTCGAAACGCTCGCGAAACTGCGCGCGCTCGCCGTGGACAAAACCGGCACCATCACCGAGGGAAAACCTCGCGTCACCGATGTCACCGCGTTCGCACCCGCCACCGCCGACGAGGTGATCCGCATCGCCGCCGCCATCGACGAAAACTCTTCCCATCCGCTGGCCCAGGCGGTCGTCGCCTATGCCGAGGAAAAAAAGATCAGCCCGGCCAAAGCCGACAACTACCAGTCGCAGCTCGGTCGGGGCGCCGACGCCACCATCGACGGGCGGCCATGCTTCGTCGGCAATCACCGCTTCGCGCACGAGCTGGGCGTCTGCACGACCGAGTTGGAAAACCGCCTGGCCGAAATTGAGCAAAGCGGCCAATCCGTCGTCATCGTGGGGCATCGCCCGCACGCGGGCGACAATGGCGGCGTTTTGGGCGTCATGGCCGTGGGCGACGCGGTGCGCCCCAAGGCCAAAGCCGCCATCGCCGCGCTCCACGCGGTGGGCGTTTCCAAGGTTATCATGTTGAGCGGCGACAATCAGCGCACCGTCGATCACATCGCGCGTGCGGTCGGCATCGACGAGGCGCGCGGCGACCTGCTCCCCGACGATAAAGTCGCGGCCGTCACGCAACTGCGCGAGCAACACCGGTTTATCGCGATGGTGGGCGACGGCGTGAATGACGCCCCCGCGATGGCCACCGCCAGCCTCGGCATCGCCATGGGAGCGGCGGGCACGGACGCCGCCATCGAGACGGCCGACGTGGCCCTCATGCAAGACGACCTCGGCCAGATCGCCGAGGCGATCCGCCTCGGACAACGCACGCTGGGTATCATTCGTTTTAACATCACGTTCTCGCTCGGCTTGAAGGCTCTCTTCCTTGGCCTCGCCTTGGCCGGTCACACGAGCCTCTGGCTCGCCATCATCGCTGACACCGGTGCCACCCTTTTGGTCGTAGCCAACTCACTAAGATTGCTTCGCCGCCTTCGGAAGTGAAGACCGTGGTCGAACGTTTCAACCTCAACCTGGCGCTCTGCCCCGAGTGCCAGCACGCCGAATACGCCTGCCTCTGTTCCGACCACGGCCACACCCATTGAGGAACCCTCCTCATCCCAACAAACCATCCGTGCCTGCCCTCACTCATTTCTATGATTTCTACGCGCCGTTTTACGACTTGGTGGACCGGCCGTTGCGGGCGGGCCGGAAGCGTTCCCTCGGTCTGCTCGCAGCAAAATCCGGTGAGCGTGTTCTGATCATCGGCGCAGGCACGGGCTTGGATCTGCCCCATCTTCCCGCTGGGATTCAAATCAGCGCCATTGACGGCTCGACCGGGATGCTGGCCCGGTTGCGCCGCCGGACCCGGCGGTTGGGTCTAACGGTGGATGCGCATGTAATGGATGCACGGCGGCTCGATTTTCCGGACGGCACCTTTGATGCCGTCGTGCTGCACCTGATCCTCGCGGTCGTGGACGATCCGCAGCGTTGCGCCGCCGAGGCCGCCCGCGTGCTGCGCCCCGGAGGCCGGGCCGTGATTTTCGACAAATTCCTGCCTCCTGGAGCAACGCCATCTCCGTTGCGCCGCTGGGCCGACTCGCTGCTGCGCCGGTTCGCCACCTCGCTTAACCGCGACTTGGCCGCCATCCTCCAAGGCTCCGGCCTGAAACTGAAACACTCCGAAACCGTCCTGTTCCGGAACAATTACGTGGCCGGACTGGCGCACAAAACTTGACGTAACCGTCCGTCCGCCTGCTCCTAGGAGCATGATTCGCATCTGCCTGCTCCTCGCTTTCGCCTTCGGATTCGCCGGCTGCTCCCGGCATGATCACGACCACGGACATGACCATCACGGCCATGCCCACACCGCCCCGCATGGCGGGACCCTCGTTGAGATCGGCGAACACCAGTTCAATGTGGAGCTGATCTTCGATGCGACGTCCGGCAAGCTCACTGCCTGGTTGCTGGACGCCCACGCCGAGCATTTTGTGCGCTCGGCTGCACCTGGAATGGAGCTTTCCATTTCGACCGGTGGAGAACTCCGCTCCCTCACACTTCTCCCGGTGGCCAACAGTGCCACGGGTGAGACCGTTGGCAGCACTTCCCAATTCGAAGCCAGTGCCGACTGGCTGAAGGATCAGCCGGCGCTGACCGGTGTGTTTGTTAGCTTGGACTTCCGCGGGGCGGTCTTCAGCAACGTTTCATTCAAAGTGACGGCCGGCGTGCCAGCGGCGGTCGGTGGCCACAACCACTCGCACTGAACCCGGGCTTTGCCGCCCCTTGACGACTTTGCTAAGCTGTCACGGACATGATCACCAAGCTTCGCCATCTCACCTGCTTCCTTGCGGTCCTCGCCACTTGCCAAGTGGCATGGGCCGCACCGTTGCGCGTGGTGACCCTTCATACGGTCCTCACGGAGATCGCCCAAAAAGTGGGCGGCGATCAGGTCGAGGTCGTCGCGTTGCTCAAACCCGGCGTGGACCCGCATGCCTTCGAGCCCGTGCCGGCGGACATCCGCCGCCTCCAGCAGGCCGACCTCGTGCTCGCGGCCGGGCTGGGGCTTGAAACCTATCTCGACCGCCTCGCGCCCGAGATTCGCTCCGGCCGGCTCATTCGGATCGGCGACGACCTGCCCGATCTGATCGAAGGGTCCTGCGATCACGAGCACCACGATCACACCCACGACCTCGACCCGCACTGGTGGCACGGCGTGCCGCAAATGCTGGCTGCCGTGGACCGCGTGCGGCAGGAACTTTCCGCGCTGCGGCCGGAATCATCCGCGGGCTTCGACCAACGGGCCGCTGAGTATCGCACCCGGCTCGAGTCACTCCAAGATTGGATCCAGACTGAGTTCGCCGTGATTCCCGGCGAGCGCCGCCAGCTCATCACCTCGCACGATGCCTTTGGCTATCTGGCCCACGGGCATGGATTCGCAGTGCATCCACTGTTGGGTTCCACCACCGCGGCGGAAGCCGATGCGCGCCAGGTCGCCCGGATTGTGCGGCTCATCCAGCGCCGCGGCATCCGCACCGTGTTCGCCGAGAGTTCGGTGAACCCACGCCTCGTCGAAGCCATCGTGCGCGATACCGCTGCCAAGCTCGGACCACCGCTGTATGCCGACGGGCTTGGCACCGGGGACGCTGCCACCTACGAGGGCATGATGCGGCACAATATCACCGCCATCGTCAGCGGCCTCCGCTGACCCGGAAATTTCCCCGTCATGAAATGCTTGCATAGAGAAATATCCGTTTTGCCTGAGGCAAAAGCGACTTCCTCGCGGTCAGCCCCGACAAAGTCGGCCCGACCGGGCGGACATTTCACACCGCCGGCAGTGAAATATCCGGGCTGAATGGACTCCCACCATCAGCACGACATCTTCCGGCTGCACGACGTCACCGTCCACTACGGCCGGCGCTGCGCGCTGGACCGGATCACCGCCCAGATTCCCTGCGGCGGACTCGTCGCCCTCGTCGGCCCCAACGGCGCGGGCAAGAGCACGCTGTTGCGCAGCCTGCTCGGCTGGCTGCCGCTCACCGCCGGCGAGATTCGCCTCGGCGACCACCATCCGCGCCACCTGCATCCGCGGCTGGCCTACGTGCCCCAGCGCGCCGAGGTGGAGTGGGACTTTCCGGTGTCGGTGCGCGAGGTCGTCGCCCAGGGGCGCTGGCCCGCGCTCGGGCTTTTCCGCCGCTTCCGCGATTCCGACCATGCGCTGGTCGCCAAGGCGCTGGAGGAACTGGAGCTCACCCCGCTGGCGGACGAACAGATCCGCCGGCTTTCCGGCGGGCAGCAGCAGCGCATGTTCCTCGCGCGCGCCGTCGCGCAGGGCGCCGACATTTTCCTCCTCGACGAGCCCTTCAACGGGCTCGACCTCAGCGCCACCGCCGAGCTGATCCATCTGCTGCAGGGCTGGCAGGCGCAGGGCCGCACCGTGATCGCCGCCATCCATGATCTCGCGCTCGTGCGGGCGCATTTCCCGCATGCCCTGCTGCTCGACACCCGCCTGATCGCCGCCGGACCGACGGCCGAGGCATTGAGCGACGCGAACCTCAACCTCGCCTACCGCCACCGCGTGCCGGTGCTGGGCGCCCGGCCATGAGTCTGCACGATTTCATCATCGAGCCACTGAGCCACGGTTTCATGCAACGCGGCCTGGCCTCGGCCGTGCTGCTGAGCATCAGCGGCGGCCTGCTCGGCAGCGTGCTCATCCTCCGGCGCATGGCCCTGATGGGCGACGCGCTCGCCCACTCGCTCCTGCCCGGCATCGCCCTCGCCTGGCTGCTCGTCGGCCGCGGCCCGCTCGCTCTGCTTGCCGGCGCCCTCACCGCCGGGCTGCTCACCGCCCTCGCCAGCGCCCTGCTCACCCGGCTCAGCCGGCTGAAGGAGGACGCCTCCTTCGGCGCCTTTTTCCTCATCGCCTACGCGGGCGGCATCGCGCTGGTCAGCCAGGCCGGCACCCGGCTCGACCTGCTGCATTTTCTTTTCGGTCACATCCTCGGCGTCGGACCGGCCGACCTCGCGCTCGCGGCGGCGGCCGCCGGACTCACTGTGCTTCTTTTCGCGCTGCTGCGGCGCGGCATCGTGCTGGAAATCTTCGATCCCGTCTTTGCGCGCACGGCGGGCTTTCGCGGCGGCTGGTTCCATGCGGGCTTTCTGGTGCTCGCCGTGCTCAACCTCGTCGCCGCGCTGCAGACGATGGGCGTGATCCTCGCGCTCGGGCTCTTCCTCCTGCCCGCCGCCACCGCCTACCTGTGGTGCGACCGTTTCCGCACCATGCTCGCGCTGGCCGCCGCCCTCGGTGCCGCCGGCTCGGTCGCCGGCCTGCTGTGGAGTTACCACTCCGGGCTGGCCAGCGGTCCCGCCATCGTTCTCAGCCTCGGCCTCGGCTTTGTCCTCTCGGCCCTGACCAGCCCGCGCTACGGCCTGCTGCGCGCCCTCCACCTCGCGTGGCGCGAACGCCGCGCCGTCCGCCACACGGCCGACTGAGCCGCTTGCGCCGGCCGCCGGCATCGCACCGCCCGTTTGCAATCCACCCGCCTGCTCGCACGCTTGCCAAATCGAAAATCGAGTCCAGCTCGTAGAGCCTCAGCCATCCAAAATCGAAAATCCCATGTCCATTCCCGTCACCGTCCTCACCGGCTTCCTCGGCGCCGGCAAGACCACCCTCCTCAACCGCATCCTCACCGAGCAGCACGGCAAGAAAATCGCCGTCATCGAAAACGAATTCGGCGAGGTCGGCGTGGACAACCAGCTCGTCATCTCCTCCGACGAAGAGCTCTTCGAGATGAACAACGGCTGCATCTGCTGCACCGTGCGCGGCGACCTCATCCGCATCCTCGGCCGCCTGCTCAAGCGCAAGGACAAGCTCGACGCCATCCTCATCGAGACCACCGGCATGGCCAATCCCGCGCCCGTTGCGCAGACCTTTTTCACCGACGACGAGATGAAGGCCAACTTCCGCCTCGATGCCATCGTCACCCTCGTGGACGCCAAGCACATCAGCCAGCACCTCGGCACGGACGACGAAGCCCTGAAGCAGGTCGCCTTCGCCGACGTCATCCTGCTCAACAAGACCGACCTCGTCACCCCCGCCGACCTCGCTGCCTTGGAGACGCGCATCCGCGGCATCAATGCCGTCGCCAAAATCCACCGCACGCAGAATGCCGCCATCGCGCTCGACAAGGTCATCGACGTCGGCGGTTTCAACCTCTCCCGCGCCGTCGAGCTCGACCCGAAGTTCCTCGAGCAGGAATACCCCTTCGAATGGGCCGGCGCCTACCCGCTGCCCGCCGGCACGCACGAACTCGAGATCGGCCACGGAGATGATGACGACCATTCACATGAAGGTCACGACCACAGCCACGAAGGCCTGCCCGCCGAAGGCTCGGCGAAGGCGGGTTGCAACCACGACCATCACCACCACGGCAACGAGAACGAACTCGATGTCGTCATCCTGCCGGTAAAATCCCTCGATGCGAAAGATCTCGCCGCGGTCCGCGATGAAGCGGTCCCCGTCTTCGCCGACTGGGAAACGCGCCTGAAGGCCGGCGACACCTTCCTCCCCGGTCCCACGCTCCACCGGCTTCTGCTCGACGCGGGCAACGGCAAATTCCCGCTGAAGATCGACGCGCCCGGCCACTATGTCGTCTTCGAGGCCTGCGGCGATCACCCGTTGCACATCAACGTCGGCGCCAATTTTGTGAAGCCCGTCTGGCAGCAGGATTTTCACGCCGCCCACACCCACAACGAAGCCGTCACCTCCGTCGGCCTGAGCGTGCCCGGCGACCTCGACGGCAAGCGGCTGAACGACTGGATCAGCGAACTCCTCCGCGTGAAAGGCGGTGACATCTACCGCATGAAGGGCGTGCTCGCCGTGAAGGGCACCAACAAGCGCCTCGTCTTCCAAGGCGTGCACATGCTCTTCGACGCCAAGTTCGACCGCGAGTGGACCAGGGACGAGCCCCGCCAAAACACCCTCGTCTTCATCGGCAAGAACCTCGACCGCACCGCGCTGACCGAGGCCTTCAAAGCCTGTCTGGCCTGAGCTTGGCGAATAATCACCGCGCCGGGCGCGGTTTTTCCATTTGGGATTTGTCGCCGCTGCGGCCGGGGCCATAAGCAGGGCCCGCGATCATCGCACTCCATGCACACCCCCCGCGACCCCGCCGTTGACCTGCTGCCCCGCTCCATCCAACGCACCACGCCGCTTCGGCGCGATGTGGGCATCATCCATCCCGCGAGCCCCACCGGCCGGGATTTGGCGGAGCGCATCGCCGCTGCGCTCCGCGCCCGCGGCGCCACCGGCGTGGAATGCACCGCCGACGTCACGTTGATGCCGGAACGCAGCGTGCCGCTGCCCGCGGCTTGGCGGCGCCGGACGCTCATTCTCATCGGCAGCCTCAACACCAACCGCGCGCTCCAGCCGCTCTACGCCGAGTTTCTCTGTTCGACCGACGCCACCTACCCGGGCGGCGACGGCCACGACGTGCGGACGATCGTCAATCCCTACGGCACCGGCGCCAACGTCATCCTCGCCGGCGGCAGCACCGCGGCCGGCACCGCGCGCGCGGTGGAGCGCCTGCTCGCCATCATCGCGACAGCGGATGACAGTCTCGAGCTGCCCTTCCTGCTTGATGTCGCCGTTACACCCGACCTCGCGGGCAAACTGGCCGCATGGCCTTTCACCCCGCTCGAGGACTCACCGGCCCTGCAAGCCCTGCGCAGCCGCAGCCTGATGTTCTTCACCGAGCCGATCCGCATGATCGGCGCCTATACCCTGATGTGGTCGTGGACCGGCGACGCGCGCTATGCCGAGATCGCGCGCGACGCCCTGCGCACCCTCAACGATCGCATGACCACCGGCTACGGCGACTGGCATTACCTCGCCGAGCGCTTCATCCGCGTCATCCCGCTGCTTGTCGCCGGCGGCTGGCTCAGCGACGAGGAGATCGCGCGCACCGACCGCCTGCTGCTGCTCACGGCGCTCGGCAATGCCGACCACTGGTGGCGCATGCGCGCGGGCACGCCGCCGCTCGGCCACCGCCACCAGGGCAAGGGCACCTACGAGTTCCTCCTCCTCGCCCGTTACCTGCGCGACCAGGCCAACCCCACCCCCGCCCTGCGCACCCTCTGCGACCGCTGGATCGACGAATGCTGCGCCTTCATGGACGGCCTCGCCCGCGCCTGCATCGACGATCAGGATGACGAGAGCACGCTCAACAACCTCGCCACGATTTACCGTTACGCGCTCGGGCAGGAACGCCACGAGTTTTTCACCAGCGGCCGCGCCCGGCAGGTCGCCCGGCGCTGTCTCGCGCTGCACGACAGCAACGGCAACGGCGCCGGCCAGGGCGGCTACGGCGAGAGCCAGGGCATGTATCTCCAGCAGGAGGCCACGGTGCAGACGGCCTGCTGCGCGTTCTACTACGGCGACGGCGAGTTCAAGTGGATCCTGCAGACGCTTCCCAACCTCGCGATCTCGCAGCGTTACTACTTCCTGCACTACTGGCCTGTCTTCCTGCAAAAATTCGACACCGGTCATGAGGTGAAGCCCGTGCCGCCGCCTGCTGGACGCGCCATCGAGTGGCTGCCGGTCACCGACCACCAGTTTGCCATCAGCAACCACCCGCCGATCAACGTCGAGCCCTCCGGCCACATGGTGAACGCCTTGGAGACATGGCAACTGCCCGAGGCCGTCACGCTCAACCGGCTGCCGCAGGCGCGCGGCTTCGACAAGGTCGTGCTGCGCGACGGCTACACCCCCGACGGCTCCTACCTGATGATCCAAGGCTACCAGGGCGGCTTCCGCTGGCAGGGCCACATGCAGGCGGCCAACGCCATCGTGCGCTTCTTTCAGGCCGGCCACGTCTGGCTCGTGCAGAACACCTCCCGGCACTCTTTCCACGACAAGAACGGCCTGCACATCAGCGACGGCCGCAACGACACGCCCATGCCGCCCATCGCGGAAAAAATCGCCTCGGCCGATTTTCCCGCCTTTGCCCTCACGGTCACACGCCTCGGCGACTATCACCACACCGACTGGACGCGCCATCTCTTCTGGTCGAAGGCCGGCGGCGGCGCCTTCGTGGTGATCGATCGCGTGGCCTTCCACGCCGACGGCCCCTACTCGCTCACCTGCACCTGGCGCACGCCCGGCCACGCCACGATCTCCGGCCGGCGCTGGGTCGCCGACCAAGGCGACCATCGCTTCACGCTCGTCTGCGCCGACCATGTGCCCGCGACCTGCGAGGTGGAGACCGACCAAGGTTCGTGCGAGCCCTACGTGCTTCGTCAACGCCGCGCCGGCTCGCACCGCGCGGGCGACGAGGCCTCGTTTCAGAATCTCTTCCACGTCGGTCGGCAGGCCGCCAACACCGTGCTCGATCTGCAACGGCTCGACGAGCGCAGCGCCCTCCTCCTGCGCGACGGGTCGCCCGCCGCGTGGTGTGCAGCGGAGCTCAACGCGGTCGCCAACTGGCTGCCCGGCGCCCGTGCGCATGCCGCCAGCGTGTGGGTCGAACCCGGTGCCATCGTGCTCGCGGGCGCAACCTCGCTCACGTTCCCCGCGCTCTCTTTCCGCAGCGAAACACCCGTCAGTCTCCAGTTCGATCTCACCGCCGGCTGCCTGCGCTTGGCAGGCGACGACCTCGCCGGCGTCAGCCTCACCTTGGGAGCGGAAGTTGTCGGACCGGATCGCCTGATCTCGTCCGCTTCCATCCCTTTGCCCGCCGCCCTCGCCTCGGCCTTGGGTGCTGCGATCAAATCCTGGCTGCCCACGCTCCGCCCCGCGCTGAATCCACCGGTCAACGCGCGCGCATCGTCAGCCGATGCCGGCTGGCGCGCCGCGTGGAAATTCGATGCCGGCACCCGCGTGCCCGAGCGCTTGCGCCGGATGTGCGTGACCGCCAGCCCGCGCCCCCTCGACGGCTCACCGAACCAGTTGCTCGATCCCGTCATGCCCGACGGCTACTCGCGCGAGATCTGGCGCCAGTGGCCGCAGGCCGAGGTTTACGAATTGTCGCTGCGCTTCCCGGAGCCGCAGGCCGTTTCCACGCTCAACATCCTCGGCGACTGCGTGGACGATCCCACCCTGCGCACGTTCAATCCGTTGCCGGAGGGCATCACCGTTGCGGTCGAGCCGGCCGATGGCCTGCCGCGTGCCTGCACCGTGAGTCCCGGTCCGGAGCGCCGTTACAAGCGCTACCGCGACGCGGAAAACCGACTGGAGGTCCGCACCGCTGCCATCAACGCCCCCGCCCGCTCGCTGCGGATCCGCATCCCCGCGCCGGAGCGGGGCAAACCCTTCGTGCTGCACCGGCTGGAAGTCCTGACCGATCGCACCGTCGCCCCCGCCGTCACGCAATGGACCACCGCCGACCTCGACGGCGACGGCCGGGCCGAGATCATCTTCACCAACGCCGTGAACGAGCTCATCGTGCTCGGCCCCGACGGCCGCGAGCGCTGGCGGCGCCAGCTGGCCAACCTCGCCACGCATATCTCCGCCCAGCCCCTGGAAGCCGGCCGGCCGCCGGTGCTCTGCGTGGGCCTGCTCGGCGGCGACCTGCATCTCTACCACGCGGACGGCACGCTGCGCGCCGCCCTGAAGCTGGCCGAGGAGTTCGCAAAACTGAAGGACTGCCTCTTCGGCTGGTATAGCGCCACCCATTGTCTCTCGATCTGGCATCGCGACGCGCAAGGCCGAGGCAGCCTCGTCGTCGGCGGCTACGCGATCCTGCTCTTCCTGAATGCCGACGGAAAAATCGTCGGCCACAGCTTCTCCGACGGCCCGTGGAACTACGACATCCTCGTCGCCCCGGAATCGCGCGCCGACCGCGGCGACCTTTACGTGCGCTGCGGCTGGAACCACGGCATCCAGTATTACCCCGGTGTGGCCGGCGACGGTCCGAGCGGCGAGGCGCACAGCTTCGGCGGCTTCATCCAGCCGATGTTCCGGATGCTCAAGCGCGTCATTCCCTTCCTCAACGGCCGCTCGCTGGCCGCCGCGTGGATCGACCTGCCCGCCTGCCCCGAGGGCGCGCTGTTCGCCGCCACCGAGCTCGGCTGCGGCGTGCTTTCCACGGCGAAGAAGGACTGGCTCTGGAAACTCGAGGGCGGCATGAGCCTCAACGCCTGCACCCTCGGCCGGATGCAGGGCCAGCCGGTCGCCTTCACCGCCGGCGCGGACGGCTTCGTGACCGCGGTCAACCTCGCCGACGGACAGGTGCTGCGCGCCCACCACGCCGGCGCGCCGGTCGTCGGCGTCAGCCAGACTGCCGACGGCGGCCTGCTCATCGCCACCCGCACGGGCGTGCAAGCGCTCGACGCCGCCTGGCAGCCGCGCGGCGCGCTCGCCCGTCCGCTCCGGCGCGCCCTGCCGACCGGCGACCGCGGCTTCCTCGTCACCCGCGAAGATCACTCGCTCGAACTGCTGGAACTCTCATCCTGATCCAAACTCGCTCTCATGCTCGCGAGCATGAGAACGACAGGAAATCAGCCCGCCTCCTTCATGAAACGCCCCCTCACGATCGCCGCCGTCCAGCTACCCTCCGTCGCTCCCGGCAAAACCAACGCCGCCCGCCAGCGCGCCAACTTCACCCTGGCCGCGCAGTGGCTCAATGACGCCGGCCGGCGCGGCGCCGGTCTGGCCTGCGTCGGCGAGACCTTCAACATCCTCGGCTGCCGGCTCACCCGGGCCAATACCCCCGGCCTCATCCGCCACGCCTGGACGGAAACGGTCAGACGCTTCGCGCCCATCGCCAAAAAACACCGGATGGCGATCATCGCGCCGATCCTCGCGCTCGAGGACGGCCTCGTGCGCAACATCGCCCTCGTCTTCGACCCGCGCGGCCGTCTCCTCGGCGGCTACCGCAAGGTTCATACCATCGAGAACGAGGAGACCTATGGCACCGTGCCCGGCGACGCTTGGCCGGTCTTCGACGTGGCCGGCGCGCGCGTCGGCATCCAGATCTGTCACGACAACTCCTTCCCCGAGAGCGCGCGCTGCCTCGCCCTCAACGGGGCCGAGATCATTTTCTGGCCGCATGTGATGAGCGGCTGGGGCGACGAGTTCATGGACGTCCTGCTGCGCGGTCCTGCGATCTACAACGGCGTCCACCATGTCCCGGTGTGTTTCGGCTGTCCGCCCGACGAGGCCTGGATGCCGGGCAAGCTCATCGGCCGCAGCAGCATCATCCGGCCCGACGGCACCGTCGCCGCCGACGCCGGCCGCCACCCCGGCATTGCGCTCGCCACCATCGACCTCGCCGCCCCGCGCATCGCCACGCAGTTCACGCGGCCCGGCGACTGGGTCTGGCAGATCGACATGCTCAACGACCGCCGCCCCGACACCTATGCGGCCTTCACCCGCCCGGTCGTCCCGCAAGAGCCGGTGCCGGCCAAACCACCCGGCCGGAGCCGTTGAGCCCGCACCCGCTTGAAGCGAGTTGACAGATTGCTCTGAAATACAGAGTAATCTGCCATGAATATCAGCAAAGACGAGGCCGCGGCCGCGCTGGCGGCGGCCGGCCGGAGCCAGGCCGCCCTGCGGCAGGCATTCCGCGCCCACTGCGGGCATTGGCATCTCTGGCTCTGGGGCGGGATCTGGGTGGTGATGGCGCTGACCGCCCACTTCGGGGGGCCGCCGGCCGTGGCACGCTATTTTCTGCCGTTGAGTCTGGCCGGCGGGCTGGCCTCGGGCCTGATCGGTTTTCTGCAAGGGCGGCAGGTGCGGCTGCCGGTGGACTGGCGTTTTCTCCGGCTGCTGGCCGCCCTGCTCGGCTTCGGGCTCATTTGGCCCTTCGTGCTGCAACCGGTGCCAAGCAATGAGCTGGTCTTCGCCTACATCGGGCTGCTCGTGGCGCAGGCCTACGTTGCCGCCGGGCTTTGGTTTGATGTGTATCTGTTCTGGCTCGGCCTGCTTCTCGCCGTGCTGCTGCTCCTTGGTCTGTGGTTTTTCCTGCCGGCTTTCTGGATCTGGATCGCGGTCTTCGGCGGCGGTGCGCTGATCGGTGGCGGCTGTTATGTGCGCTGGGGCTGGCGCTGATTCCCATGGCCCTCGATGCTGTCATCCACCAACCCGCGCGGCTCCAGATCATGGCGGCGCTGTGCCAGCTCACGCCGCGCTCCAAGGTGGACTTCGGCTTCCTCAAGGAGAAGCTCGGCCTGACCGACGGCAACCTGGGCGCCCACCTGCTCACACTGGAGGAAGCGGCCTACATCGCCGTGGATAAGACCTTCGTCGGTCGCCGACCAAAGACGTTTCTCAGCGCCACCGCGGCGGGCCGCAAGGCCTTCGCCGCCCATGTCACCGCGCTGCAGGCCATCCTCGAAGGCGGCAACTGATTTACCCATTCCAACCATGAACAAGAAATACGTCCTCCCCATGATCCTCACCATCGCGGCCATCCTGTGCTTTGTGGCCGGCTCCCCCGCTTACGGCTTCATCCCCACCAAGGCGGCAAACTTCAGCGGGCTTGCGCTCATTCTTTTCTCCGGACTGGCTTGGGCCCTCGCCGGAGGCAAGGGCTCCGACAAAAAGACCGGTAACTAATCCGCCGTTTCCACGGTTATCTTATGTCAATGCTCTCCCTGCAGTCGGTCACCAAACGCTACGGCAGCCTCACCGCGCTCGACGGCGTTTCCCTCGACATCGCCCCCGGCGAGTTTTTCGGCCTCCTCGGTCCCAACGGCGCCGGCAAATCCACACTGATGTCGCTGGTCGCCGGCCTGCGTGCGCCCGACGCCGGCACGCTGATGCTTGATGGCCACTCCCTGGCCGCGGGCGGCGGCAGCGCCCGCGCCGCGCTCGGCCTCGTGCCGCAGTCGATCGCCCTCTACGAGGATCTGAGCGCCGAGCAGAACTTGCGGATCTTCGGCGAACTGCAGGGCCTCGGCGGTGCGGACCTGCGCACGCGCATCGACGAGGCGCTGGCCGCCGTGCAACTGGCCGACCGCCGCCGCGACGCGGTGAAAACCTTCTCCGGCGGCATGCAGCGCCGGCTCAACCTCGTCGCCGCCCTCCTCCACCGGCCCAAGCTGTTGCTCTGCGACGAACCCACCGTCGGCGTGGACCCGCAGTCGCGCAACGCCATCTTCGAATACCTCGAACGGCTCAACCGCGAGGGCCTCACCGTCATCTATTCGACGCACTACATGGAGGAGGCCACGCGGCTCTGCCCGCGCATCGGCATCATCGACCACGGGAAAATCCTTGCACTTGGCACGCTCGAGGAACTGCTCACGCAGCTGCCCTTCGAAGACGAGATCACCTTCCCCGCCACGCCTGAAACCGGCGCCCTGGCCGCCGGCCTGGCCGGTCATGGCACCGTGACCACCGACGCCGGCCTGCACCATTTTCGCCCCGCGCCCGGGCACCGGCTCTCGGAGTTTTTCGCCCTTGCCGAGGCCCGCGGATTGCCGCCCCGGCTCTTCACCCACCAGCGCCCCACCCTGGAGGCCCTGTTTCTTCATCTCACCGGCCGCACGCTCCGCGAATAACCTCCGCCATGCGCACCCTCCTCATTCTCATCCGCAAGGATTTCGCCCTCTTTTTCCGCGACAAGACCGCGGTCGCGCTCACCTTCCTCATCCCGGTCGCCCTGATCTACGTCTTCGGCCAGGTTTTTGGCATCACCCGCACCGACACCGGTCCCACCGGCATCCCGCTCGCGGTGGTCAATGCCAGCGACAATCCCGGCGCCGCGGCCCTCGTGGAAGCGCTCCGCGCCGAAAAGGCCTTTCGGGTCATCACCGAACGCACGCTGCCCGACCAGACCAAGCGCCCGCTCGCCGAGGAGGACCTCGCCCCGCTCATCCGCGACAACCGGTTCCGCTTCGCGCTGGTGATCCCCGCCGACCTCATCGCGACCGACACCTTCGGCCTCCGGTTGAAGATCCTTTCCAACCCGCGCAACGACATCGAGACGCAGACCGTCAACGGCCTCCTGCAGAAAGCCATCTTCTCCAACGTGCCCGAGCTGCTCGGGCAGTCGCTGCAGGCCCGCGCCCGGGATTTTCTCGGCGTGCCCGAGCTGCAGCAGTTCAACACGCGCATCGCCCGCGCCATCACCGACGCGTTCGGCGGCGACGCCGCCGAGGTCGAAGCCGCCCTCGCGGCCGGCGATTTCACGCTGCAGAATACAAGTTTGGCGCGCGACCCGGGGGAACCGGCCGCGGCCACGGCCGCCCGCCGGGATTTCTTCGGCGAAATCGTGAAGATCGAGAGCGAGCAGGTCGTCGGCCGCGACGTGAAAGCCCCCGCCGCCACCCGCGTCGTCGGCGGCTGGGCCATGATGTTTTTGCTCTTCGCGCTCAGCGGCTCGGCCACCTCGGTATTCGAGGAGAAAAAGGCCGGGCTCTACCACCGGCTGCTCTCCGGCACGGTGACGCGGTCGCAGATCCTCCTCGGCAAGTTCTGCTGGGGCGTGCTCATCGGGCTCGTGCAGCTCGTCACGCTCTTCCTCGCCGGCCAGTTGATGTTCGGCATCGATATCCTCGGCCACCTGCCCGGCCTCGCGCTCATGTCGCTCGCCGCGGCCGCCGCCTGCACCGCCTTCGGCATGCTGCTCGCCGCCGTCGCACCATCCCCTCAGGCCGCCAGCGGCCTCGCCACCTTCCTCATCCTGATGATGAGCGCCATCGGCGGCGCGTGGTTTCCCATCAGCTTCATGCCCGAGTTCATCCAAACCATCGCGCAGTTCACGATCGTTTACTGGGCCATGGAAGGCTTCAACCAGGTGCTCTGGTCCGGCGACCCGATACTCCGAACCCTGCCCACCCTCGGCATCCTCTGCGGCACCGCCGCCCTGGTGATGGCCGTCGCCGTGTGGCGCTTCAACCGCGGCCGGATTTTCGAATAGACCGCGTCCTCAATTTTTCCGTCCGGGGAGAGCAGGATTGCCGTGACAGCGGCGCGCCCTGCGGGCATGGGTGCGGAATGGAGCGCACTTATGCCTTGGCACCGGGATTGGCGGTAGCCGCCACCCTTATCCTGCTGGGCTTGCAACTGACAGGCGGCATTTTCCTCGGCAGCTACCTGTTGTTGCGCGGGACGGATGCCTTCGAATCTTTTTCCCTGACTTGGTTGTTTGCCATTATCTTTGCCTTGTCGCTCGTCGCAACTACCCGGCTGACCTGCAGCTTTGGCCGTGCTTCATGGCGCAATCCGCATCTGCTGCTGCCGCGCCAGCCAATTTCACTCGCTACGTGGCTTGCCTCGGTGCCGTTGCTGGCCGGCAATGCAGTTGTCATCCTGAGCCTGACCGCATGGCTGTTCCATGGACTTCTGTCGAATCTGCCCGGCAATCCACTTTTGGAATCGGTCCTTGATTTTGAAGGCCAGCCTTGGGCGGTGAGCTTTCTCGCGGTGGTGCTGGCTCCCGTGGGGGAAGAGATTCTCTTTCGCGCGGTGATTCTGGCCGGGCTTCTGCGCACGCTGCGGCCAAGGTCGGCCATTGTCCTGAGCGCCGTGCTATTCGCCGCGGCACATGCCAATCTTGCCCAACTGCCCGTGAGTCTGGTGCTGGGCCTCACCTTGGGCTGGATTTTTGTCCGCACCCGCTCCATCGGCCTCTGCATCACCCTGCACCTGCTCCACAATGCCATCTTTGTCTATGGTTGGGCTTGGCCGTCGTTTTGGCCGGGACTTTCATTTCCGGCGCCCACCGCCGAGCCGACCGCCGCCCCGGTCGAGGTCTTGCTCCTTGGGGTGATCGCCAGCAGCGTCGGCCTGCTGGCCATCCATCGGTTTACCCGCGGCAGCCGGCCTGATTGGAGCCGGACTGAAGCCATGCCGCCGCTTCTGGCCCAGCCTCCGCTTCTGGCGCGAGAATAGGCGTGAAATCCACGCCGGCATGTCATTGCCTGAAGCCATGTCCGCCGACCTGAAGAGCGTTGTCACCGACCTTGCCCGCCGGGCGCGGGCCGCTTCGCATCCGCTGGCCGTGGCGCCGGCGGCGCGGAAGAACGCCGCTCTGGAGAAGCTCGCCGCTCTGATCGACGCCTCGGTGTTTGAGCTGCTTGAGGCCAACCAGCGCGATCTGCTTTCGCCCGAGGGCTTGGCGCTGGCGCCCGCGGCCCGCGACCGGCTGGAGTTGAACGAACCCCGGCTCCGCCAGCTCGCCCAGTCTGTCCGTCAGGTGGCCGCCCTGCCCGATCCCGTCGGCGAAGTCCTGGAACATTGGACCCGCCCGAACGGCCTGCGGATCGAGAAACGCCGCGTGCCCATCGGCGTGATCGGCATCATCTACGAGGCGCGCCCCAACGTAACCATCGACTGCGCTGCTTTGTGTTTGAAGAGCGGCAACGCCGGCATTCTGCGCGGCGGCAAGGAGTGCTTCCACACCAACACCGCGCTCGCCGCGCTCGTCACGCAGGCGCTGCACGCCGCCGGCCTGCCCGGCGACGCCGTGCAATTGGTGCCGACCACCGATCGCGCCGCGCTGCTCCATCTGCTGAAGCTCGACACGCTCATCCACTGCATCATCCCCCGCGGCGGCGAGGGGCTCATCCGTTTCGTCACGGAAAACTCCACCATCCCGGTCATCAAACACTACACCGGCGTGTGCTTTGTCTATCTCGACCGCGCCGCCGACCCCACGATGGCGGAGCGGATCACCGTGAATGCCAAGACCCAGCGCCCCGGCGTCTGCAACGCCGCCGAACAGCTGCTCGTGCACGCCGCCGTCGTGGAAACGCTCCTGCCCGCCGTCGGCCGGGCGTTGGCGGCCAAGGGCGTGGAACTGCGCGCAGACCCGCGCGCCGCCGCCATTTTGGCCAAGGCGGGCCTCGCCGCGACCCCCGCGGCGGCGGCGGATTTCACGGCCGAATTTCTCGCCCCTGTGATCGCCGTGCGCGTCGTGGATTCGCTGGACGAGGCCGTGACCGTGATCAACCGCGACGGCTCGGGGCACACCGATGCCATCGTCACCGGCGACGCGACCGCCGCCGCAAGATTCCAGTCCGCCGTGGATTCCGCCGTCGTGGCGTGGAACGCCAGCACGCGTTTCAACGACGGCTTTGAATTTGGTTTCGGCGCCGAGATCGGCATCTCCACCGACCGCCTGCACACCCGCGGCCCGATGGGCCTGCGCGAACTCTGCACCTACAAATACCTGCTTTCCGGCACCGGCCAGGTGCGCGGCTGACCACGCGCTGGAGGGTTGCCTCCGGCCGTGCCGGGCGGCAGGATGCAGGTGCTCCCAATTGCATCACCCAACCCCACGATGAAAACCCACCTGCTCGCACCGGCGCTCGCCGCCTTGGCCATGTTTGTCTTCGGAGCCGTCTACTGGATGAGCCCCTTCCCCTACAAGGTTCTGAGCACCACCGCCGACGATGAGGCGGCCGGGGTCGCCCTGAACGCCATCTTTCCCCACACCGGCACCTACATCATCCCGGGGGCGCATCTCGATCCCGAGACGATGACCCGTCTGCACGAGCGCGGCCCGCTCGCCCAGGTGCAGTTCGTCCGCGAGGGCTCCCCGCCCATGGAGCCCGCGAACTTTCTGAAGGGCTACCTCCATTGTTTCGTCGTAGCGTGGCTGCTCAATTTCCTCATGCTGAAATCCGCCGCCGCCTTCAAGGGCTACGGCTGCCGTGTGCAGTTCAGCGCCGCGATTGGCGTGCTGGCCGCGGTATTGATCCACTTCAGCGACCCCATCTGGTGGCGGCATCCCTGGGCCTGGCACCTGGTCGGCGCGCTCTACAGCGTGCTGGTGCTCGTGGTGGCCGGGCTGGTGCTGGCCAAGTTCAACTCCCCGAAGGCCGGCACGCCGGTCTGAGCGATGCGCCAGAAGTCACCCCCGGGTTGCGCGGAACCAAGTCCTGCATTTCCTATCCATATCCCCATGCGCCAGCGTCTCCATTCCCCGCTAATCCTCCTGTTGATCGGCCTGGGTCTTTCAGCCGGCCGGCTGCCGGCCCAAACCGAGACTTCGGCAGAAGAAAGCAAACGCTCGCGGGCCATCTCCTCCGAAGTGGCCTCGGCCTTGGCCGCAGGCATGCCCAAATATGAACCGCCCAAGCCGGCCGAACCGAAGGTCGAGGCGGAGGAAATTGACCTCCGCGAGACCGACCAGCCGCGCAACCGGATCATCCGGCTGCCGGACTACGTGGTGCAGGAAAAGAAGCCGCCGGTCTTCCGCGAACGCGACCTGCATACCCGCAAGGGCCTTGTCGATTTGGCCAAACAGCGCTATTTCTCCGAAGCCGCCCAAGGGCTCAACCGTTTCCGCATCCCGCTCTTCGGCCAGGGCATCGATGCCTACGCCCTCCAGATGCAGGCCGACGCTGAACGTCTCCAGAACATCACCGACCTGAAGGAAACCGCCGACACCATCCGGGCCGCCGATCCGGAAAACGCCACCTACATCCGCCGGTTGACCGATGACACTTATATCCGGCGGAACGATTTCGGTTACCGTCGGCAGCCCTGAGTTCAGGGCCGCGCCAACAACGCCCGGGCCAACTCCGCCCATTCCTCGTCCAACGTCGCCGTCGCCACCGGTTGCCCCGCCCGGCCATACCAGTAGGCGGCATTCCCGGCATCGCCCTCTTTCCGGTGCAGGTAAGCATGCACCCAGGCGGCATCGGCCGAAGCCTCCGCCTGCACGCAACCATGAGCCTGCGCCCAGTCGCCGCGGGCATCGTGCCACAACGCCTGCAGGGCCGCATCCAACCCTGCCGGGAACCGCCCCGCCGCCACCGCAGTCTGAAATTCCTCAAATGACATTTGCCCCAAACTGCCCCGGCCGCTTCTAGTTGCAAGGTCGCAGCTTCCGTTCACCGCATGCCCTCCACCGATCTTGTCATCCTCCGCGAACTCATGGCGCGCGCGCCCGGGTTTGTCTCGGGCGCCGCGCTCGCCCGCCGGCTCGAAGTGAGCCGTGTCTCGGTGTGGCAGCATCTGGAGAAGCTGCGCGCGCAGGGCTTCGTATTCGAAGCCGCCAAATCGCGCGGCTACCGCCTCATTGGCCGGCCCGCCGGTCTCCACGCCCTGTTGATCGAAGCGCACCTGAAAACCCGCGCCCGGGATTTTTCGGTCACGCTGCTCGACACGGTGGACAGCACCAACGACGAGGCCGCCCGCCAGCTCGCCGCCGGCCGCCCCGCCCCCTTTGTCATTCTCGCGCGGGAGCAAACCAAGGGCCGGGGCCGCCTCGGCCGCAACTGGCACAGCGAGGCCAACGGCAATCTCTACGCCAGCTTCGCCTTCCGGCCCGACCTCACCCCCGCCCGCATGCCCACCTTCACGCTCTGGATGGGCGCCAGCATCTGCGAGTTCATCACCAATTTCACCGGCCTGCACCCCGGGCTCAAATGGCCCAACGACATCCTCTTCGACGGCCGCAAGGCCGGCGGCATGCTCACGGAGGCGCGCATCGACGCCGACCGCATCCGCGACCTCGTTTTCGGCCTCGGGCTCAACGTCAACAGCCCCGCCGCCGCCTGGTCCGGCGAACTCGCCCGCCGCGCCACCTCGCTCGCCGCGCTCACCGGCGCCCCGCTCGATCTCAACCATTTTGCCGCCGCCCTCATCGGCCGCGTGCATCTCGCCTACCGCCAGTTCGTCGAGGACGAGCACCGCGCGACCTTTGCCGATTCCTGGAACCGCCACGATGTGCTCCGCGGCCAGCCCGTCGCCGTGCTGCAGGGCGTGAAACGCATCGCCGGCACCGCCCGCGGCATCGATGATGCCGGCTCGCTGCTGATCCGCGACGCCCAGGGCCGCACCCACCGTTTCACCGCCGGCGAGGTAACCTTGGAGAAAGCGGGTTGAGCCCCGGCCCCTTCGCGCCCTATTTTACATCCGCATGTCCGACGCCACGCCCGCCATCGAAGTCGCCCACCTCGTGAAATCCTACGCCGGGGTGACGGCCGTCAATGACATCAGCTTCACCCTCACGCGCGGCGAGATCCTTGGCTTCCTCGGGCCCAACGGCGCCGGCAAGTCCACCACCATGCGCATCCTCACCGGCTATCTGCCCGCCACCTCGGGCCATGTCGCCGTCTGCGGCCAGCCGGTCGCCACCGCGCCGGATGCGGTCAAGCGCCTCATCGGCTACATGCCGGAGAACAACCCCCTGCCGGACGACATGCGCGTCTCGGAATACCTCTACTTCCGCGGCCGCCTGAAGGAGATCACCCGCCGCAAACTCGGCCCGCGCATCGACGAGGTCCTCGAGCTTTGCGACCTGAAGCGCGTCCGGCACAAAATCATCGGCAAACTCTCCAAGGGCTTTCGCCAGCGCGTCGGCATCGCCGAGTCCATCCTCGCCGAGCCGCCGGTCATCATCATGGACGAGCCCACCATCGGGCTCGATCCCCACCAGATCCTGATCGTGCGCGACCTCATTGCCAGCCTGCGCGGCCGCATGACCGTCATCATCTCCAGCCACATCCTGCCCGAGATCGAGGTCACCTGCGACCGCGTGCTCATCATCAACCAGGGCCGCGTCGTCGCCCAGGGCACGCCCGCCGATCTTCGCCGCGAAGTGCTCGGCCGCACCCGCTACGCCGTCGAAGTCGCGGGCGACCTCGCCCCGCTCGGCCTCCTGCTCGGCGCCATCGACCCCTCGCTCGAGATCAGCGAACAGGGCGAGCCGGCCGCCGACGGCTTCTACCCGCTCACCCTCACCGCCGGCCACGACACCGATCTCGGCGAAGCCCTGCTGCGCACCCTCGCCGGCGCCGGCCTGCGCGTCCGCGCCCTCAGCCGCGCCCACCCCACGCTGGAGGATGTTTTCCTCGCCGCCACCCGGCGCAGTTGGGACGTAAAGTCCGCCGACATCCGCCAGTCCGCACGCACGCCATGAAACACTTTGCCACGCTGCTGAACCACGAGATCCGCATGCTGCTCGTCAACCCGGGCACCTACATTGCCGCGACCGCCTTCCTCGTGTTCATGGGCTTCATCTTCACGGGGATCCTGGAGAGCTACAGCAAGGCCCCGCAGGAAACCTCGCCCGCGCAGGTCTTTTTCCAGCTCTTCTGGCTGCCTGTTTTCTTCATGGTGCCGCTGCTCACCATGAAGTGTCTCGCGGAGGAGCGCCGCCTCGGCACCATCGAAACCCTCCTGACCACCCCCGTCACCACCACCGAGGTCGTGCTCGGCAAATACGGCGCGGCCTACCTGCTCTACCTCGCGCTCTGGGGCTCGACCGGCGGCTTCTTCTGGCTGCTCCACAAATTCGCGGGCGATGCGCGCTTCCTCGACGCCGGCCCGCTCCTCGGCGGTTATCTCTTTATCGCGGTCTCGGGCCTGCTCTTCATCGCCATCGGTGTTTTCGCCAGCTCGCTGTCGCGCAACCAGGCCGTCGCCGGCATCCTCGGCTTCACCATGCTCTTCGCCCTCATCATCGGCGGGCGTTTCCTCCAGGATGCCGCCTGGCTCAACCGCGACGTCCTCCACGCCGTGAAGGCCACCGTGGACTACGCGCAGATCTTCACCCACTACGAGGACTTCACCCGCGGCGTCGTGGACACGCGCCAGTTGCTCTTCTACCTGAGCGGCACGGTGCTCGCTCTCATCTTCAGCATCCTCGGCGTCGAGGCCAAGCTCCTGCACAGTTGATCCCGCCATGGCCGCTCCCGACAGCTTCCGCACCGCCCGCTGGCTCCGCACGATCAACCTCGTGCTCCAAGCCGTGCTCTTCCTCACCCTCTTCGGCGGGTTGAACTACCTCGCCCGCAGCTATGCCTGGCGGTTCGACCTCACGCAGCACCGCAAGCATTCCCTCTCCCCCGAGACCGCCTCCTACCTGCGCAACCTCGACCGCCCCGTCCGCATCGTGGCCACCTTCACCGCCGATGCCGACACCCCGGAAGTCGCCCAGGCCTACCGCGATCTCAACGGCCTCCTGCGCGAATACGTCTATACCACCGAGTCCCGGCCCAACGGCCGCGTTACCGTCGAATACATCGACATCTACCAGCGACGACGCGACGCCGACCAATTGGGCGTCGAGCAGCCCAATGTGCTCGTCTTCATCTGCGGCGACAAACGCCGGGTCATCACGCTGGAAGAACTTTACCGCTTCGAGAACCGGGAGAAAAAAGCCTTCCAAGGCGAGCAAGTGGTCACCGCCGCCATCCTCGACGTCTCCCGGCCCGAGAAAAAGAAGATCTATTTTCTCACCGGCCACGGCGAGCTGCGACCCGACGATGTGGACCCCGTCCGCGGGCTCTCCGCCCTTGGCGAACAGCTGCGGCTGCGCAATTTCGCGGTCGATTTTCTGCAGCTCAGCACCGCACGCCAGATCCCCGAGGACGCCGCCCTCATCATCAGCGCCGCCCCGCAGGGCCGCTACGACGCCAGCGAGCAGGAGCTGCTCCGCCAATATCTCAGCACCCGCGCGGGCAACCTCATCCTCTTTCTCGCCCCCGGCGTCCCCCACGGGCTCGACGACCTGCTCTACGACTGGGGCGTGCTCGTGGACGACGTCGTCATCTACGACACCAATCCCGAGAGCTACTCCGACACCGGCGATTTCATCCTCCGCAATTTTTCCCGCCACGCCATCACGCAGACCCTGATCGACTACCGTCTCACCCTCCGCCTCGGCCTGTGCCGCAGCGTCCGGCCCGACCCCGGCCGCGCCGCCAACGACGAGCTGCTCGTCACCACTCTCGCCGCCAGCTACCCCACCGCCTGGGGCGAGACCGGCTACCGGCTCCAGCGCATGCCGGAATACAATCCCGGCATCGACCTCAAGGGCCTGCCCAACATGCCGCCCGCCAACCGGCTGGGCATCATCGTCGCCTCGGAGCGCGTGCAGACCCGCGACAACCTGCCTTTCAGCGTGCGCGGCGGCCGCCTCGTCGCCATCGGCACCGGCGACATGGTCACCAACCAGCGTATCGCCAGCGAAGGCAACTTCGCCCTCTTCCTCAATGCCGTGAACTGGACCGTCGAGCGCGACACCCAGCTAAACATTCCCGCGCGCCCCATCCAGCGCTTCCAGCTCTCCCTTAACCAGCTCGAGCTCACCCGCCTCCGTTTCAGCCTGCTCCTCGTCCTCCCTGCCATCGCCGCGGCGCTGGGCCTCTTCGTCTATTGGTCCCGCCGCAACTGATCCTCCCCTCCCATGCGCACCAAAGTCACGCTCGTCCTCGTTTTTCTCAACGTCGCGCTTTTCTTTTTCATCTTCAACTTTGAGCGGCACTGGCGCACCGAGCGGGCCTCGCTGGAAGCCCGCCGCCGCGTGCTCGGCCCCGAGACCGCCGACATCCGCTCCCTCGCCCTCGCCGGACCGGGCATCACCGCCATCCGGCTCACCCGCAGCGGCTCCGACTGGTCCTTGGCCGAACCCATCGAGTGGCCGGCCAACCCGCATGCCGTGAACCGCATCGTCAGCGAACTCCAGTTTCTCGAACACGAGACCAGCTTCCGCGTCGCCGATCTCGCCAAGAACGAGCAGACCCTTGCCGACTACGGCCTCGCCGAACCCCGCCTCACCCTCACCTTCACCTCCGGCGAACCCGACAGCCGCCCCCCGCTCGTCCTGAAAATCGGCGACGAGACGAAGGTCGGCAACCGGCTCTACATCCTCTCGCCCGACGGCGAGCGCGTGCATGTCGTCAGCCAGAGCTTCGCGCGCAGCCTCGCGCTCGACCTGGCGGAACTGCGGGCCGACACCCTCTTCACCATCCCGGTCTTCGAAGCCCGTTCCCTCGCCCTCCAAAACGCCGCCAACCTCCGCGTGCGCATCCGCCGCGAAGCCGGCCGCTGGGCCTTCGAGGCTCCCATCGTCGCCCGCGCCAACAAGACCGCCACCGAGCTCACCATCAATGCGCTGAACAACCTGCGCGTGCAGTCCTTTCTCCCCGCCGGCACCGCGCCGGTCGGCGCCAATCCTTCCCTGCGCATCAGCCTGCAGGGCAACAACCGCAGCGAGACGCTGCTGCTCGGCGCCGAACTCGGCACCACCGCCATCGCCGAATCCGCCAGCGGCGCGGCCCCGGCCAGCCCCCGGCCCGATGTCGAGTTTCAGGCCATGCTGGAGGGCAAGTCCGCCGCCTTCACCGTCGTCCTCTCCGCCGGCCTGCTCGATGCCCTCCGCAACGCACAGGAGCTGCTGCGCGAGACCCGGCTGCTGGAATTCGAACCTGCCGCGGTCACCGGCCTCACCCTGACCGCCCCCGACACCCCGGCCATCACCCTCCAGCGCGATCCCGCCGCTCCCGCCGGCGCACCGTGGCAATTGCTCCGCCGTTCCGCCGGCGCCGGCACCCTCACCGCCGACACCGATGCCGTCACCCGCCTGCTCGACCTGCTCGGGCGCCTCTCCGCGCAAAAATTCCAGAGCGACGCCCCCAGCGACGCCGACTTGGAGACCTGGGGCTTCAACCGCCCCGAGCGCGAAATCACCCTCGCGCTCAATCCCGCCCAAGGTGCCGCACGCAATCTCACCCTGCAAATCGGCGTCACCACCCCGCGCGACGGCCGTGCCTACGCCCGCCTCGCCGGCGAACGCTTCATCTACGGCATCGATCCAGTCATCTTGGAAGAAACCCTCGTCTCGCCACTGCCCTACCGGGCGCGCCTGCTGCACGAACTCCCTTCCGCCACCCGCATCACCGCCCTCCGCATCACGGATCTGGCGGATGAATCCGCCGTCATCGAGCACGACCTGACGAACGCCGCGCCGGACTCCCCGCCCGCCCGCCTCGCCGCGCAGCTCCGCACCCTGCAGGCCCGCGCTTTCGTGCTGGACGAATTCGCCGACAGGTTCGCCGTCGGCGGCGAGGACCGCACCTGGCGTTACCGGCTCGACGCCACTCTCGCCCTGCCCGGCGGCGCAGGCGGCCAGACGGAAACCTTCACGCTGCACCTCACCGAGCGCATCGGCGGCGGGCTGCAGCTCGCCGGTTCGCCGGAGTTCGCCGCCGTGTTTGAGCTGGAGCAACCGCTCCTCGATGCGCTCTGGGCCGTGACCTACGCCGGCCGCGATCCCGGCCCGCCCTCGGCGCCGTAAACCCGTGTCCAACCGACCGGCCGCCCCGTCGCGATGAAGCCCTGGCTGAAGCTCTGCCGGCAAGGTGTCCGCTTTTGCGGCGATTGCCTTGTCGCCTTCGGCGTCTGGTCGCTGTGGCTGGCTCTCGTCATCCTCCTGGGCGCGCAGATCTACATCGTCACCGTTCGCGAGCTCACGCTGCCGCCCTTTATCCTTCGCGCCTACGAGGAACGCCTCGCGGCCTCCGGGGTGCGCCTCGATTTCGGTCGCGCCAGCTTTGACCCCACCGGCAGCGTCCTGCTGGAGAACGTCCGGCTTTACCTCCCGGCCTACGAGGACCCCGTCGCGGTGGCCCACACCCTGCACGTCACCCTCGATCCTTGGGCGATGCTGGCCCGGCGCTTCGAACCGCGCGGCCTCGACGTCACCGGCGTCAGCCTGAGCGTGCCCGCCATGCTCTCGCCCACCGGGCGCAACGAGGCGCTCGTGCACGACCTCGATTTTTCCCTCACACCGCAGGGCGGCGATATCCAGCTCCGCCGGCTGGCCGGCCGCATCGGCAACCTCAACGTGACCGCCCGCGGCGCCGTGCACACCACGCCGTTGCTTGGCGGACGGCGCGATGCGCCGCTCCCGCTGGCCGTGCTGCTCAACCGCCACTATCCGGAAATTTGCCGGCAATTGGTCGCGCTCACCGGGCAGCTCGGGCAAGTGGAAACACCCGCCGTCGATCTCTTGCTCACCCCTTCCGACACCCGCGGTGCCATCGTGCGCGCGGAGTTCTCGGCCCGCCGCCTCACCTTGCCCGCGCCGGCGGCCCTGACCGCCACCGATCTCACCCTCTCCACCCAGCTCCCATTGCTCGGCGACGCCCCCGCCTTTGCCCGGATCGAAACCTCCGTCGGAACCCTGCGGCTGGAGAACGGCTTCCAGGCGCACCGGGTGCAGGCCCTCGTGCGTGGCCGGCTCGATGCCGGCGCGCGACGATTCGATTTTATCTCCACCGAACTCACCGCGGCCGTCTTGTCCGCCCAGCGCCTCTCCGCCACCGATCTGGCGTTGCGGGCCGAGGCCGGGCCGCTGCCACATCTGCGCGGCGAGGCAATCGCCCACGTGCTCGCCCAGCCCATCGCCGTCTCGGGCGAGGCCGATCTCGCCGCGCAAAGCGCCCGGCTGCAAACCACCGGCCGCCTCTCGCCGGCCATCGTCGGCTGGCTCGGGCAGCGCCTCGGCCGCGACCTCGGGCGCTTCATCGGTTTCGAATCCGCCCCGGAATTCGACCTCGCGGTAAACCTGGACCCGGGCTGGAAATTTACCGGTGCCGGCGGCCGGGTCGCCACCCGCGGCGTGAATGCCTACGGCGTCAGGCTCGATGAATCGGCCGGCCGGGTGGACGTTGATCTCCGGCGCTTCCACGCCACCGACGCCCGCGCCCGGCTCGGGAGCAACTTCGCCCGCGGCAGCTTCGAGCAGGATTTTGTGACGAAAGATTTCCGCTTCCTCCTGCGCGGCCGGCTCGATCCGCCCGCCATCGGCGGCTGGTTCCGCGATTGGTGGGATGACTTCTGGGCAAATTTTGATTTTTCCCAAGGCGCCCCGGTCGCCGATGTGGACGTGACCGGCCGTTGGGGCCGGGGACCCGATACCACCGTCTTCGTTTTTGCCCATGCCCGCGAGCCGGCGATCCGCGGCGTCGCGCTCGACCACGCCATCACCCGGCTGTTTATCCGGCCCTACTTCTACGACGCGCTTGAACTTTATGCGACCCGCGGCGCCGGCGCCTTGCGCGGAACCTTCACGCGCACCCAAGCGGAAGACCAGCCGGTGCTCAAATACCTGGCCTTCGATTTCACTTCCGGCGGCATCGCCACGGATGCCATCGGGCGTTTGATCGGCCCCGAGATAGAAACGATCACCGCACCGTTCGCCTTCACCCAGGCGCCGGTGCTGGAGGCCCGCGGCCTGCTCGCCGGGCCCGCCGCGCCGGAGCCCGGCCGGCGCTCCGTCCGCGTGACGGGTGCCACCGGCGCTCCACTCGCCTACCACGGATTTCCGCTCCAGCACCTCTCGTTCACCGCCGAGCTGCGGGACGATGTCGTTGATCTCACGCCCGTGGAGGTCGGCTTCGGCGGCGGGGTCGCCCGCGGCCGCATCCTGCTTGACGGCCCGGAATCCGCGCGCCGGCTGGGCTTCGATCTTTCCCTCACGCAGGCGAATCTCCGTGAGGCTGCGCTCAGCCTCGAAAAATTTTCCGCCCAACGTCGCGGCCAGCCTCCCGCTCCCGCCAGCACCTACATCGAGGGCGCGGCCAACGTGAATCTCGATCTTGCTCTCTCCGCCAGCGGCCCGCTGGACGATCCCTACGGTTTCAAAGGCACCGGCCGGGCCGATCTCGCCGGCGCCGGCCTCGGCCGCATCCGCCTGCTCGGCCTGCTCTCGGAGTTGATCTTTTTTACCGCGCTGGATTTCGACTCCCTGCGGACCGACTTCACCATCGCGGGCCCCAAACTGGTGTTTCCCGAAATCAACCTCACCGGCCCCAATGCCGCCATCTCCGCCAACGGCTCCTACGCCCTCGCCGAGCGCACGCTGGATTTCAATGCGCGGATCTACCCGTTCCAGGAAAGCCGCTTCATTCTCAAAAACGTCGTCGGCGCGGTGCTTTCACCCCTGTCCAATGTGCTTGAGGTCAAGCTCGGCGGCCCCTTGGAAAAACCGACCTGGGCTTTCGTCATCGGCCCGAGTAATTTCCTTCGCAACCTGTCGACACCCGCTGCTCCGGCAACCGACGCACCCGCGCCTGACTCTCCGGTTCAGCCTTGAGGCCGAGGACGTCCTTCAGCTCATTTGCCCTGCTGACCAGCACCGGAAACGAGGTTGCTCTCATTCCGAAATCACCTCAGTTCTGGGGTGAATCCCTCAATGAGTTTGCTCGCTACATTGCCCCGGCTGTCCTGGCCCGAGCGCGTCTCCGTCGCGCTGGCTTGGAGCCTGACCGCGGTTGGCGGGCTCGCATCGATCGGGTGGCTGTTGGACATCAGGATTTTGAGCCAGCCTGCGCCCGACACGATACCTATCCCCGGTGGCTCTGCACTTGCCTTGCTGGTTTTTGGCGTCGCCCTGCTCGCCCGCGAATGGCGCTGGCCGCGGATATACTTGATCGCCGTCCTGCCCGGGCTTTTTGGCGCCTTCCAACTGCTGCGCCGCCTGTTTGAGGACGACACTTCACGGTTGTCCCCGGAAACGACCGAGGTCGCCGCTGTCGTCGCCCTCAGTCTGCTGTTCGGCAGCCTGAGTCTGCTGGTGCATCACCTCCGGCTGCCTCCCCGCGCCTGCCTGCCGGCCAAGTCCGTGTTGGGATCGCTCATCGCCGCCATCGGCGTCTCCACCCTGCTCGGCTACATCGGCGGCCTGCCCGCAGTTTACCACTGGGGCACTGTGACCGCCACATCCCCGGTCACGGCCATCGGCCTGGTCCTGCTCGGGCTCGCCGTGCTCGTGCTGTCTTGGCGCGAGACCTCAAAAATCGAGGACGGCGCTCCGCGCTGGTCGCCCGTCCCGGTGATCATCGCCGGCTTCACCATCACCGTCATCCTCTGGGTCGGCCTCCGCGAACGCGAACAGGTTTACCAAAACGCCCGGACGCAGACCGCAATGGAGACGCTCGCGATCCAAATCACCTCCGAGCTGGAGCGGCAGGCCAACACGCTGGAGCGGCTCACCCGCAAATGGAGCAACGAGATCCCCACCCGGCCGGTATGGGAAGTGGATGCCGGCCTGCACCTGCGCGACGCCGAGCCGTTCGGGTGCCGGTCCATCACCTGGATTCATCCGAACTTCCGTGCCCGCTGGGTGTATCCGCTCGACGGCAACGAGGATGCGCTGGCTTACGACCATGCCGCCGAGCCGGAGCGCCTCGCCGCGCTTGAAGCCGCCCGCACGACCGGCAAGCCGGTTTTCTCATCCACGCTCGCGCTCAGCGGCCAGGGCCCGGGTCTGGCCGTTTACGCACCGATCTTCTTCAAGGGCGAGCTCATCGGCTACACCGGCGCCGAGTATTTCTACCAGAGATTTTTCCGCACGCTCATCGCCGACCGGCTCAAGCTGGGCGCCGACTACGACATCCGCGTGGATATCGCCGGCACGCCGGTTTTCTCCAACAACCTGAGCGAGGTCGGCATCGCCACCCATCCGCTCACGCTGGAGAAGACCTACTCCGTCCTCGACCGCCGCCTCCGCCTCAGCCTGCGACCCTCGGATGAATTCATGGTGCGCGAACGCCGCCACCTGCCCGCGATCATCTTCACGGCCGGTCTCGGCTTCAGCCTCCTCCTCGGCCTCAGCGTGCATCTCGCCCGCAGCGCCCGCACGGGCCAGCGGGCCGCCGAGTCCTCCAACCGCCGCCTGCTCGATGAGAACGAGGAGCGCCGCCGCGTCGAGGCCCGGCTCAAGGTGTCCGACGAACGCCTGCGCCTCGCGCTCGATTCCACCCATATCGGCATCTTCGAGTGGAACCTCCCCACGCATCACGCGTATTACAGCCCGGGCCTGTGGACCATGCTCGGCTATGATGCCCAGCTCATGCCGGCCACCCTCGAGGTGTGGCAGTCTCTCATTCATCCCGATGATTTGCCGGCTTACCAGGCCCGGCTCGAGGCGCAGCTCTCGGGCGACACCGCCTTCATCGATCCGGAATACCGCATCCGTGATGCCGGCGGCCGCTGGCGCTGGGTTTCCACCCGCGCCAAGACCGTCGCCGCCAATCCGGACGGACGGCCCGCGCGCATCGTGGGCACGATGCAGGACATCACCGCCCGCCGCGAAGCCGAGCAGATGCTCCGCGCGAGCCAGGCCGAAACCCGCAAGCTCTCGCTCGTCGCCGCCAAGACCGACAACCCCGTCCTTATCACCGCGCCCACCGGCGATATCGAGTGGGTCAACGAAAGCTTCAGCCGCGTGCTGGAGTTCAGCCTGGAGGAAGCCGTCGGCCGTCATCCTTTGGAATTCATGAGCGGCGCGGAGACGGATGCCCGCACGGTCGCCGAGATCCGCGCGTCCATGGCCCTGGGGCAGGCCCTTGCGACCGATGTCGTCCACTACTCCAAGTCCGGCCGCAAATACCACCTCCACCTCGAGATCCAGCCCGTGCTCGACGAGGCCGGCCGCATCGGGAACTTCATCATCATCGGGACCGACATCACGGCCCGCGTGGAAACCGAGGCCCACCTCCGCCGCGCCAAGACCGAGGCCGATGCCGCCTCCCGCGCCAAGAGCGAGTTCCTCGCCTCGATGTCGCACGAAATCCGCACGCCCATGAACGGCGTCATCGGCATGACCAGCCTCCTCCTGGAGACGCCGCTCACGCCGGAGCAGCGCGATTTCGTCAACACCATCCACACGTCGGGCGAGTCCCTGCTCGCCATCATCAACGACATCCTCGACTTCTCCAAGATCGAGTCCGGCAAACTGGAGCTGGAAAACATCCCCTTCGATCTCAGCGCCAGCTTCGACGAGGTCCTCGACCTGTTCGCCCTCCAGGCCTCCAGCAAAAAGATCGAGCTCGCCTATTCGCTCGGTGCCGGCGTGCCCGCCTGGATCAATGGCGACGCCATCCGGCTGCGGCAGATCCTCGTCAACCTTGTCAACAACGCCATCAAGTTCACCCCGAGCGGCAGCATCGTCATCGAGGTGAAGCCCCTGCCCGGTGCGCCCGGCGGCGCCCTCGCGCTGGAGTTTGCCGTCCGCGACTCCGGCATCGGCATTCCGCCCGACCGCGTCAACCGGCTCTTCAAAGCCTTTTCGCAGGTGGACTCCTCCACCACGCGCAAGTTCGGCGGCACCGGCCTCGGTCTCGCGATCTGCCAGCGCCTCTGCCAGCTCATGGGCGGGGATATCCGCGTCGAGAGCACGGTCGGCAAGGGCTCCAGTTTCATCTTCAGCATCCTCACCACCCCGGCCGAAGCGCCGCCCGCCGCCGCGCTGCCCGAGATCCCGTCCAAGCTGCTCGACGGTCTGGTGCTCGTTGTCGAGGACAACTCCGCCATTCAAAACCAGTTGCGCGTGCTGCTCGAATCGTGGGGGCTCTTCGTGGCCTTCACCCGCACTCCCGCCGTGGCCCGCGACTTCTGCACCAAGCTCCTCCAGCCGCCCGTGCTGCTCATCATCGACGGCGATGAGACCGCCGCCGGCGCCTCGCCGCTCAACGAACTCCTCGACATCCGCGCGGCCCGCCTGCTCATGCTGCCTTTTGGGCAGACCGCCCCTGCCGCCCCCACCGACGGCCGCCCTTTCGGCAGCATCTACAAGCCGATCAAGGGCCACACGCTCCTCCAGACCCTCATCCAGCTCTTCAACCCGGTGGTCGAGACCACCGCGGCGAAGACGGACAAGCCCCGCCTCCTCGCCGAGGACATTTCCCTCAACATCCTCCTCGTAGAGGACAACGCCGTGAACCAGAAGGTCGCCCTCCGCTTCTTGGAACGCCTCGGTTACGAAGCCGATGCCGCCGCCAACGGTCTCGAAGCCTTGCGCGCCATCGAGGCCCGGCACTACGATCTTATCCTCATGGATCTGCAGATGCCGGAGATGGACGGCTTTGAAGCCACGCGCCAGATCCGCCGGCATGTGCCCGCGGATTACCAGCCGAAGATCATCGCTCTCACCGCCAACGCCATGACCGGCGACCGTGAACTTTGTCTCGCCGCCGGCATGGACGACTACATCAGCAAACCCGTAAAAATGCCCGAGCTGGTGGAGGCGATCAAGCGCCAGTTCGCTTCGGATTACATCGCGCCGGATCTGCCGGAGGACGCCGCGACCACCGTGCCGCCCTCCGCGGCCGAGCCTTCCTGATTCACCCCAACCGGCGGCGCCACGCTGCCAGCTCCGCGCTCCGGGTGGGATCCGTCGTCAGGTTGCGCTGCTCCAGCGGATCACGCGCGAGGTCAAAAAACAGCCACGGCCTCCCGTCCGCCATCACCACCAGCTTGTGCGTGGCCGAGCGCAATCCGCGCCACGTCCGGTCGCATTGATGCGGCAGCGCCACGACGCTGGGCATCGAAATTTCCGCCGCCTCCCGCCGGCACCGCCAGGTCCGGCCCTCGGCCAACGCCACGGTCATGGCCGGCAGATCCACGAGACTCACCGGGCTGTCGTCCGTCGTCGCCGCAGGATTTCCGGGCCTCCGCACCAACAGCGGCACCCGCACGCTCTCCTCGTGCGGCCAGCCTTTCCGGAACAGGCCGTGTGCGCCGTGCATGTCGCCATGCACGCTGGTGAAGACCACCGCCGTCGTTTCGCCCACGGCTTCCAGCAGCCGGCCGATCGCCCGGTCCGTTGCCTCGATGTGGGCGTAATAACCGGCGAGTTCCCGGCGCGCCTGCGCCGCCGCCACCGTCGGCACATTCGCCCGTAGCGAGGGCTCGTGGTGCCCGACGCCCGCCGCCGGCGCATCATAGGGCGGGTGCGGCGCCTCCAGGCTCACCACCGCAAACCACGGCCCGGGCAGGTTGCGCAGATAATCGCCCGCGCGCCCGGTCACGAGGTCGCTCTGGTAACCCGCCAACCGCACCGGCTCCGGCAGGCGCGTGCCGTGCAGCCACGGATCATTCAACAAAAACCCGCCGTCAAAACCCTCCCAGAAATCAAAACCGCCGCGGTTCGCCGCCGGCACGATCGTGCGCGCCGCCGCCTCCCCCACGAGCGCCACCGCCGGGTCGCGCCGGCCCAGATGCCACTTGCCAAAAAACGCCGTCGCATAGCCCCGGCCCTTCAGCTCGTGCGCGATCGTGCGCGCCTCCGCCGGCAGCCCGTCGAAATAATCCCGCACGCCGTTCTGCGGCGAGGGCACGCCCGTCAGCAACGCCGCGCGCGCCAACGGCCCGAACGGGTGCGGCGTCACCGCCTGCGCGTAATTCACGCTCCGCGCGGCCAGCGCATCCAGCACCGGCGTCCGCGCATTCTCATCCCCTGCATACCCGCAGGCCTGCGCCCGCCACTGGGTGGTCAGGATCCACAGGATGTTGGGTTGTGGCGCGGGCATGGGATTGGGCCAGCCTTCTCCGCTCCGCCCCGCAACACAATCCCGGACCCGCCTTTATTGCAGCCGGAACGGCAGCGCGCGGTAGCGGGCAACCAGGTCATCCAGGATCCGGCCGGTCTCCTGCGCCTTGATGTCGTCGCCGGTGCGGATCGAGCGGGCCGGCAGGAAATTGGTCACCAGCGCGCAGTAATCGTTCGACACCATGAGGCCGAGCAGTTCGCCGGTCTTGCTGAAGACCAGGTCGCCGCGCGACGGCGCGAAGTCGCCCAGCAGCCGTTTCATCAGCCGGTTGTCCACCCGCACATAACCGGGCGTGGCGGCATCGAGGCGGAAGGACACCTCCCCGTAGCCCGCGCCGCCGCCGCTGATCAGCACGGCCTCGGGAAACTTGAACGGCTCCAGCGCGGTGTCATACACCTTCACCCCGAGCGCCGCCACCTGGCCGGCGGCCACCGGGAGCACCACCACGCGCGGGTCCAGCGAGAGAAAGTCCACCCGGTCCACCGTGCTGCGATACACGCCCTTGGTGAACTCCACCCGCAGTTGTTCCCAGTCCGCGCCGCTCTCCCGCACGGAAAACGGCGTGTCATCCAGATGCAGCAGCGCATAGACCTGTGCGCCATCGGTGATGAAAACGGTGCGCGCTTCCCGCGTGCGGTTGACCGGCCCGAGCATCGACCGCCGCTGCGCCGTGAAGCTCGTGTTCACCCGGTTGGCCAGGAAATCGCTGAAGAGCACGTTGACGTTGACCGGCCGGTGGTCGCGGATCTCGCGGGTGAGTTCGCCGGATCGCTCGGCCAGTTGCCCCACGCCCTGCGCCAGTTGCACGGTCGTGGCCTGCACCTTTTCACGCTCGGTCCGCTCGGCCTCGGCCTGCTGGCGGAAGACATCGGCCGTCTCCCGCAGGAGAATCGTTTCCCGCTCGGCCACCTTCACCGCCACGGTCAGGCCCTCGATGCGTTCCCGCGCCGCGGCCTGCTGCGTCTCCAGCGCCGCGATCGCGTCCTGCTGGCGCTGCGCCTCGGCGCGCTTCTCCTCCAGCTCCCGCTGGAGCCGGGCGAGCTGCTCCTTCGACATCGTCGCCGCCTCCGTCGCCGCGGCAACCTGCCGGGTGAGCTGCTCGGCGGTTTCCCGCGTCGCGGTGAGGGTGCGGCCCAGTTGCACGGACTCGGTCTCGAGACGCGCCAGGTTCTGTTCCCGCTCCGCCAGGGTCGCGGCCGTGGCTTGCAACTGCTCCGCCAGCGCGCTGCGCGAACCGCGCTCGTCGGCCAGCGCCAGCTGCATGGCGGCCACGAGGTCGTCGTCGCGGCTGGCCGCGTTGGCCGCCACTTCCGGCACCGGCGGGCGGCGGGCCTGCGCCGGCTCCGCCTTTTCCCACCGCGTCAGCGCGAGCAGGTTGAGGAGCAGGAAATCGCAGAGGATGAGCAGCAGGGTGCGGTTCATGGCTTGGCGGCCTGGATCTCGGCCTGGCTGGCGATGATGAGCTGGCGCTTGTAGGGCCGCACGTGCCGGATTTTCACCAGCGCCACGCAGGTGATGCCGAAGAGGTTCGAGGAATACGCCGCCAGCAGGTTGGGCTCGATGAGCCCGAGCACCTGCATGACCAGCGCGGCGGCCGTGCCGCCGATACCGACGTAAAGCCCGCTGTCGAAGAGGTTCTCCTCGTTCTCCATGAGCCGGAGCTTCAGGAGCGCCGGGGCCGCCTGGCGGGCGACCTCGCGGATCTTGGCGAGACAGATGAGATAGACGGCAACTTGCAGGGCGGCGAAGAAGCCGACGGAGATGAGGGTCGAGGTATCCATATGCGTGAGTTTTTGGTCGGTTGCGGGTGCGGGGGTGTCGGAAATGGTCACGAGCACGGGCAGCGTGAGACGCGCCTGGAACTCCGAAGGCGGCGCCGCCTTGAGCAGGAAAGGCTCGGTCACGACCACGAGCAGCGCGGCGAAAAGCAGCGCCAGCACGCCGCTCTTCGCGCGGGGCAGCGCGAGCGTGGTGCGGTCCAGCGGTGGAAACAGCCAGCGGTCCGCCCCGCGCAGCATCAAAAACGCCCCCAGCACGTAACCGAGATATTTGAGCCCGAGCGTGAGCGTGGGGTTCAACAGCGCGAGCGCCGCGGCCACGCCGAGCGTGGGCCCGGCGTCATGGTTGACCGGCACCTGCCGCCGCAGCAGTTGCCGCACCGCCCCCTGCCCGTGGCCCAGCGCCAGCCGCAGATCGGTCACGCCGGACCGGCCGTATTGGATCAGGTAGGCGGCCACCCGGTCCGCCGAGTCCGAGAAAAGCGCCGCGGCATAGATCAACGCGACCTCGTCGGGCGCGACCCGGGCGAGGTGGGCGAATTCGCCCACCGTCTTGGCGTCGTTCGTCCGCCGGAGCAGTTCGCACAGTTGCACCCAGTTCAGCCGCTGGCTGAGCGAGAGCAGGTCCATGAAAAAGGGCTCAAGTTCACCCAGCGCGCCCGTCGCGACCGCGGTCTGCGCGGCGGCCCGCAGTTCGCGCTGGAGCGGGGCCGACAGGTTTTCGCCCTGGTAGAGCAGCGCCGTGAGCAGGATGATCGCATCCAGCGGTTGTCCGCCGGCCGCCCGGGCCGGCACGAAGCGCCCGGTGTCCTCCACCCCGCGCACCTCCAGGAGCGCCTGCACGCCAAGCGAGCGCGAACCTTCGAGAAAACCCCGCAGCGTCTCCCGTGCCCTTTCCGGGATCAGGAACGTGAGCATCGGCGTGCTGGCCGGCGGGGCGTCGCCGGCGCGCAGCTTGAACAAGGGTTCGAGAAACGGATCCCAGCCGCCCCAAGCCACCAAGCCGGCCTGCTGCTCCGCCAGTTGCGCAACCTCGGCCGCCAACGCGGGCGCGCCCGGCGCCTCCACCGCCCGGGCCGCCGCCAGCACCAGCTCGGCCGGACCGATTTTTTCCGCCTCCACCAACTGGCGCCCCAGCGCCGCCACCGTCATGGTGCCCCGGCCGGCCTCCGCCAGCAACGCCGGCGTCACCGACTTCAGGTTCACCGGCAGCAGCCACGCCGCCACGGCCACCAACAGCCCCGCCCCCACGCTGACGGGAGCGGCCAGCAGCCAGGGAACGGAGCGGGTTGGACTGCGCATGGAAGGAGTATTGAATTGCCCGGGCCTGTTGGCAAACCCACGCTTGGCGACACCCACCGACCGATGTCCCTGCCCATTGTTCACTACAACCACCCGGTTTTGCGCCAGAAAGGTGCGCCGGTCACCGTCTTTGATGCCGCGCTCGCCCGGCTCGCCGCCGCCATGATTGAATCCATGCACGCGGCCCGCGGCATCGGCCTCGCGGCCCAGCAGATCGGCCGCGCGCTGCAACTGTGCGTGGTGGACCTGCGCGAGAGCGACCGCGATTACAACTGGGCGCTCGACGGCGCCAAGCCGCCGCTGGAGCTCTTCATGCCGCTGGTCGTGGTGAACCCCGTCATCCAGGTGCAGCCGGACACCGACGACTACATCCTGGAGGAAGGTTGCCTTTCCTTCCCGGAAATCCGCGGCGATGTCATCCGGCCCGATGCCATCACGCTCCGCTATCAGGACCAGCAGGGCACGCCGCACGAACTGGTGTGCGACGGCCTGCTTTCCCGCTGCCTGCAGCACGAATACGACCACCTGCAGGGCACGCTTTTCATCGATCGGATGGAAAAGAAAGTCCGCACCGGCCTCGACCGCGCCATCCGGGAACTCGCCAAGGAGACCCGTGCGGCTTCGTCCGCCCCATGAGTTCCATCGCCACGCGCACCGGCGACGACGGCAGCACCAGCCTGCTCTACGGCCAACGCGTGCCGAAAGATCACCCGCAGATCGAAGCCGTCGGCGCGTTCGACGAGCTCAACGTCGCCCTCGGTGCGATCAAGCCGCACCTCCCGCCCGACGACGCCACGCGCGGACTCCTCGCCGCCATCCAGCAGAACCTGGTCGCCCTCATGGGCGAGCTGGCCTGCGCCGAGGCCGACCTCACCCGCTACGCTGCTGCCAAGTTTGCCAAGATCGGACCTGCCGATCTGGCCCGGATCGATGAATCCATCACGGCCCTGGAAGCCCGCGGCCTCAAATTTGACGGCTGGGCCACGCCCGGCGCCAACCCGCTTTCCGCCGCCTGCGACCTCGCCCGCGTGACCGCCCGGCGCGCCGAACGCCGCCTCACCGCCCTCCCCGCCCAGGGCCGCAGCGTGCGCCCGGAACTCCGCGCCTTCGCCAACCGGCTGGCCGATCTCCTCTGGCTCCTCGCCCGCGCCGCCGAAAACCGGGCTTGAGCCTCAGCCGCCGGGGTTCAGCTCCAGCACGATGGCATCCTGCAGGTGCTTCACGAGGTAGGCATGGGTGGCGAAGCCGTAGCCGTTCGCGCCCCAGTTCACCCCCCAGGAATTCTTGAAGATGAAGACCGCGTCCTCGATCCGGCCGGTCTCGGTGGTGTAGCCCACCAGCGTGACGGCATGGCCGTAACCGGGAATCGGCTCCTGGGAGTTGAGCAGCGCGGCGCGCATGTTGCGAAACCGCGGCCAGGCGGTGCCGATCGCAACCGGGATGTCCGCATTGAGGGCGTGCACCACGTTGTTGAGCCGCGTGGCGTTGTCGCGCCCCGGCACCGGGTGCACGGCCACGCGGGTGCGCTGGCGTGCGGCGGCAATGACGGACTCGGGCGGCGCGGCCACGACATTGTCGGCGCGGCCGAGGGTGTTGGGCAGCGCCGAGGAGGGAGGGATGCCATAGCTGCGCAACGCGGTCACCACCTCCGTGAGCGCAAACCCCGCATCGGCATCCTCGCCCGTGACCTCCGCGCCGGGATGCGTGCGCCGGACGGTCCGGAGCGTGGCCCAGATCAGATATTCCTCGGAGAGTTTTTCCGGACTGCCCGTGGCCTCGGCGTGCAGATACTCCAACGCACTCACCACGGCGAAAACCGCGCAGCTCGGCCGGCGGCCCTGGTCCTTCGCATGCAGCTCCAACGCGCGAAATTGCGGCCGCAGGTCCACCCGCGGTCGTAGCGGCGCCACTTGGCCGAACTGCCGGAGCATCCGCTCAAACCTTGCGCCCGTCTTCGGCGCCGGTGCCGGCGCCGCTTCCCGCGCTTTCGCCGCCGCCTGCTGCGCCTGCCGCTCCGCCCATGCCCGCTGCTGGGCCGCGTCCGTCGCCTCCTCTGCGGCCGGATCATAGCCAAAAGCCGCCTGCAGTTCCGGCGTCAGATCACGCAGCCGCACCGAGGCCATGCCCCGGGCGTGGGTGATCATGATCGTCCGCGCCGTCACCGCACGCACCACCACACCATGATAAGTCTGGTTTCCGACGGTCAGCGACTCCAGTTCGCTGCCTTCGTGGTAGCGCACCAGGCCATAGCGCGCCACCGGGGCATCCGGGAACGCTACCGGGGCCAAACCGAGACACAGAATACCCGCGAGCAACCGGGACAGCCTGGAACCATGGTTCGCGGGATTCATGCTACGGGCCCGAGCCTTGGAGCTTGGCCGCCGCTTTGCACGAATTTTTGCCGGCGCATGGAGATTGCCCAATCCCGGCGCGCCGGCATTCGCTGTCGGCATGAAAGTTCTCCTCATCGGCGGCACCGGCCTCATTTCCACCGGCATCGTCAAAGCCCTGCTCGCGCGCGGCGCCACGATCACCGTCTTCAACCGCGGCCGCACCGACGACCGGCTCGGCCCCGCCGTGCACCGGCGGCAGGGCGACCGCAACGACTTCGCCGCCTTCGAGCGCGCCATGGCCGCCGCCGACCCGTGGGATGCGGTGATCGACATGATCTGCTTCCGGCCCGACCAGGCGGAAAGCGCGGTGCGCGCCTTCGCCGGACGCTGCGGGCACTTCATTTTTTGCAGCACCGTCTGCACCTACGGCAACACGCAAACGGTCCTCCCCACCGATGAGACGACGCCGCAAAATCCGCACTCCGCCTACGGCCGCGACAAGGTCGCCTGCGAACAGGTTTTCCTCCGCGCCCACGCCGCCGGGAAGATGCCCGTCACGATTTTCCGCCCCTCGCACACCTACGGTCCCGGCGGCGGGGTCATCAACAACCTCGGCTGGGCGCCCACCTTCGTGGACCGGCTCCGCCGCGGGCTCCCGATCATCGTGAGCGGCGACGGCCACGGGCTCTGGCAAAGCGCCTTCTCCGAGGATGTCGGCACGGGTTTCGCCTTTGCCGTCGGCCGCAGCCGTTGTTTCGGCGAAGCCTACAACATCGTGGGCGAAGAAACCGTGACCTGGGACGACTACACCCGCCGCACCGCCGCCGCCATCGGCGCGCCACCGCCGCGCCTCGTCCATATTCCCACCGATTTTCTGCTCGCGCTCGACCGCCCGCGCTTCGCGGCGCTGGAGGAAATCTTCCGCTTCCACGGCGTCTATGCCAACACCAAGCTCACGCGCGACGTGCCTGAATACCGCGCCACGACACCCTACGAGGAAGGCGTGCGCCGCACGGTCGCCTGGATGGACGCACACGGAAAGGTCTTGTCCGCCGACACCGATCCGTGGGAGGACCGGCTCGTGGCGCAGTGGGAGCGTTTCGCCGCGGAGGCGGCCCAAGCTCTCGCGCCGCGCGGCTGATTTACAGCGCCCAAGCCATCGGTCCGGGTCGGGGAAAGTCCGACTGGACGGGCACCGCGCCCCCGCGCTTCATCGAGGTATCGATGGCTTCGAGGATCTCGACGATGTGGGCGGCCTGCGCACCGGTCGAAGGCTGCGGCCTTCCGGCCTGCATGGCCTTGGCCATTTCCTCCACGCCGCGCGCGAACTCGATGCCCTCGAACGGTTTTTTCAAATGGGGCACAGGCTCGTAGGGCTGGCCATAGGGCGCAAAGGCCACCGGCGCGCCAAAGCTCTGGAAGTCGCCGAGGTAGATGCTGCCGAGGTCGCCGTTCAGCTCGATGCCGCCGGCCTGCTTGCCGCCGCGCACGTAGAAGTTGGCGGTAAACCGCGCGGTCAGCCCTTCCTCAAATTCCAGCATCGCGGTCACGAAGTCCGGCGTGGTGATGCTGAACCTGCGCCCTTCCTTCGTCACGCGGTCGGGATGGATCACCTTGCCCGCCGCCGTCACCTTGCGCACCGGACCGAACATTGTGGTCAGCAACGTCAACGGATAGACGCCCACATCCCACAGCACGCCCACGGCGTAAAACGGTTCGGGGTTCGGGTGCCAGTCCTCGATGCGGCCGTGGTTGATCTCCGCATAGGCGAGCCGCACGCGACCGGCCTTGCCGTCGCGCAGGAGCCGCCAGGCCGTCTGCTGCGCCTCGCCCATGTAGGTGATCGGCGCACAGCTCAGCCGCAGTCCGCGCGCATCGGCGAGCGCCACCAGCTCCTGCGCCTCGCGGTAGCTCAGCGCGAGCGGCTTCTCCGAATGCACGTGCTTCCCCGCCAGCAGACAGTCCTTGATCACCGCATAATGGGCGTGATGGATCGTGAGGTTGACCACGAGGTCCACCGCGGAATCCGCGAGCAGCGCGGCGGGGTCTGCATAGGCCCGGCCGCCGTATTTTTCGGCAAAGGCCCGGGCGCGGGCGCCGTCCACATCGGCGAAGCCGAGGAGTTCGCAGTTGGCGTAGGTTTTGATCTGCTCGGCGTAGCGGGTGGAGACATTGCCGCAGCCGACGATGGCCACGCGGATTTTAGGGGAGGACATGGGTCGGAGAGTTGGCGGTGGAGCGAATCAGCGCAGCAACGTCTGGATGCGCTGCACGCATTCGGTGAGGGCGGGCACGGGGTTCTCGATGTCGCCCTCGTATTCGATGATGACGCTCTGTGTGCGATCGTTCGCCTGCAGCAGCGCAAGGATCTTCGCCAGGTCGAGGTTGCCCTCGCCGAGGATCGTGTCGGCGGGCTTGCCCGCGCGGTCGAAGACAAAATCCTTCAGGTGCACGCCGTAGAGCCGGTCGGCGAATTTTTCGGCCAGTGCGACGGGGTCCTCGTGCGCATCGAGCGCCCAGGCCGTGTCGAGGCAGAGTCCGATGCGCGGTGACGTCGTGGCAAAAACCTGCGCCAGCATCTGCGCGTTGCCGAGCCAGTGCCGGCCGCCGTGATTGTGGATCGCGAGATGCAGGTCGTATTGCTCGGCCAGTTTTTCCGCGCTGCGCCAGACCTCCGGGCCTGCGCCGGGATCGAAGTCGGCGGTGATGACCTTGGCCCCGGCCAGCCGGGCAAACTCACCCAGCCGGCGCTCGTGCGCCGCATCGCCGTGGAAACGTTCCACCCCCAGGCTCGCGATGCGCACGCCGGCGGCCCGGCACTGCGCGACGACCCCGGCAAAGGTTTCTTCCCGGGTGAAGTCCACATGCACGCCGCACAGTTCGATGGTGGCGACGCCGCAGGCCTTGAGCCGCGCGATCACGGTGGCGAGATCCTTGGAGCCGCGAAAGCAATAGCTCTGCATGCCCAGTTCGGGGAGGAGGTTTTTCATGGGGTGAAGTCCGCACATCGTTGCGAAGCCCCGCCCGCGTGCAATGCCGGGATGGGTCATAGCCGGAAAAACCATGCCATCGTCTCAACTGGGCTTCGTCCGATAGCCCGATCATGCGGATACGCCGGTGAAACGCTTTCCCGGATATTTGCCTTCGAGTGCAATTGTGCGCCATGGCGCACAATTGCGGACGAAGGACCGCAGCGCCGGAGTGAAGCTCAGAGAGTGAAAACCCAAGCGAGCAAGGCTTTCGCCGACACCTACCGCCGCCGGCAAAAGCCTGACCCGAATTTCTCGACGCAGACCGGCCAATGACTTATCAAAGTTTCCATGGTCAAGCCCCCTACCCCACTCAGGCCTTCCGGTAAGGCCAAATAACACTGTTCGCCAAAATCCCAAAAACCATGGACCCTATACTAAGCATTCTGTCGCAGTTAGGCCTCGGCGTGGCCTCGAACGCCATATACGATTATCTGAAGCGAAAATTCGGCGGCGGCGGAGTGGCAGACCGCGCCACCCTCGAAGCGGAAGTCCAGAACATCATTCGGATGAATGGCGTGACGATGAGCGCGGCGACTGTCATCGACGCGTTGGCGCGGAATGGTCTCCTCATCATCGAAGGATCGCGCTTGCACGCTCCGCAGGCGCTGATCTTCGGCAGCGTGCACGGCTCGGCGATTGCCGGGAATAATACGCGGCTAAGCACCGATAGGACGGCCATCGAAGCCGGAGGAGGCGCATTCGTGCAGACCCAGGGGAATGCTCAAATTCGCCAGAATCCCGATGGCAGTATTTCGTTTCACGTCGGCGAAGGATCGAGTTCCATCTCGTTCCACGTGCCGAAAAATGGCTAACAAGGCGCCAGAGCCAAAGAATGCGAAAACCTACGGGGCAAAATCTATGGGGTCAGGGCAAAATCTATGGGGTCAGGCGCAAAATCTATGGGCAAAATCTATGGGGTCAGGCCGTTAGCGGCAAAATCTATGGGGTCAGGCCGTTAGCTGTTATATAGCAAGCGGCAAAACTCGCTTGTCGAAGCGATTTCAAATCCCTGCGAGTGACATGCGACCTGGGGCAGGATGAGAGCGTGATGCACCGCACCGGGCAGCGGGATTTGGTAGTGTCCGTCAGGCGGTTCACACCTGGAGACAAAATCAAGGAACCGACGGAAAACCCGGATTAAGTTGCCACCGCCCGGGCCCGGTTTGAAATGCCGCCCGCATGAAATTCTGCCTCTTCACCGACATGGAAGGTCTCGCCGGGGTGGATGACTGGGAGCAATGCTACGCCCTCGACGATGCCGACCCCGCCTACGCCTATGGGCTGGAGCAGCTCGCCGCCGACACGAATGCCACCATCGCGGGTTGTTTCGACGCGGGAGCGACCGAGGTCGTCGTATGGGACCTGCACGGGCGCAACGGGCAGAAGGCTTTTTCCCGGGTCAGCCTCGACCCGCGCGCCAGCATCCGCCGCCTGATCCCCGGCGCACCGTGGCAGCTCGACGGACTCGACCGCGCCACGGCCGGCGTGCTGATGGTCGGCCAGCACGCCATGGCCGGCACCGTCAACGGATTCATCGATCACACGATGAACCCGAAGGAAATTTGCCGCTACACGCTCAACGGCGCCGAGGCCGGCGAGATGAGCATGTTTGTGCTGCACGCGGCCCACTTCGGCGTGCCGCTGCTGCACGTCTCGGGCGACGAGGCCCTGTGCGCCGAGGCCAACCGGCTCTTCCCCTGGGTCGCCACCACGCCAACCAAGCGCGGCACCGGCTGGGCGACCTGCGAACTCTATCCCGTCGCCGAGGTGCGGGCCCGTATCCGGCGCGACGTTGCCGCCGCCCTCGCACGCCGCGAGGCCGCCCGGCTGTGGACGCTGCCGGCTCCCATCGAGGTCGGCGTCGAATACGGCTGGAGCGCACTCGCCGACGACATGGCGCGCAACCCCGGCGTGCGCCGCACGCATGCGCGCAGCGTGGCGTGGCGGCTGCCCGACGCCCGCTACGTTTTCAACTGGCCGGGACCGCAGTGGCAGCCGCCCGCCTAAACGTAAAATTGCCGTTTGCCGCCGCTCTGCGGCGCCCACGAAACCGCGCGCGCGGGGTTGCATGTTGGTTGAAACCGGCCAGATTTCCTCCTGTCCGAGGAGACATCATGCGCCCCCTGCCCTGCACGCTCCTGTTGCTCATGCCGCTCGCCCTCGTGGCCGCAGAGGTCCAACCCGGCGACAATCTCGCCCAGGTGCGCGAGACTCTGGGAGCGCCCCGCGGCCAGGCCGAATCCGGCGGACGCCTGCTGCTCTATTATGAGCGCGGCGAGGTGGAGTTGCAGGATGGCGTCGTCACGCGCGCCGCCCTGCTCTCACGCGACGACCATGCCGCCGAGACCGCCCGCCGCGCCGCCGAGGCCGGGCGGCTGCGCGATGAACGCGAGCTCAACCGCGCCCGGCTGACGGCCGAGGGCGAGGCGCTCAAGGCGCGCAAACTCGCCGACCCCGCTTTCCGCAGCGGCTCGGCCGCCGCGCAGGTGGCCTTCTGGGAGGATTTTTCGCGGCGCTACCCCGATGTGCCCGGCCGGGAAGAACTGCTCCTCGCCCGGCTGCGGCTCGCGGAGGAGAACGAGGCGAAACGCCGGGAGGCCGAGACCGCCGAGCGCATCGCCCGGCTGGAAGCCCGCACGGCGGCAGCCGAGGCCCGCGCCGCTGAGGCCGCCGAGCGTCCGCGGGTTTACCGTTCCTTCTACGCCCCGGGCCAACGGCCGGGGCATCCGCAAAACCTCTGGCCGATCGACTACGGCGATTTTAACTTCTCCCATCCGCTGGGCACGCCGCTGCACCGGCTCGGCGGCTCCACCGGCCCGGAGCCCGAGCGCAATGACGACGAGCGATCCCGCTACCTGCGCCGGCCCCGCGAACGGCACGCGGGCGAGTCCGGCCGCCGCTGGCGCGATTGAGCGCGGTTCAGGCCGGATGCTGGAGGTGGACGCGGCTCCGGGCCAGATCCGCCGCGGTCAGGCCGTCGAGTTGCGCGAGGTTGTCCCGCCAGCCCGGTTCGTTCCAGCCACGGGCGGCCTGCTGGAGAATCGCTATCCAACGCTCACCCGCGCCTTTCCAGCCGCTGATTTTTTCCCAAGGCCATTCCGCCCGGCCGAGGGCGAAGGGCAGCATGTAATCAAAAGTGCGCCGGATGCTGCGGCCGTCGGCCGTCGCGTAGTTCCACAGATCAATCCCCAGCGGTCGCGCGAGATCGGCCAGATTCATCAGCAGGCCCAAGTTGAGCGTGCTGTAGCCCCAGGACTCGGTGCGCGCGTTTTCCCACGGCTGGCGCCCGTTGTGCTCGAGCTGCTTGCCGATCCGCTCATACGGCACGGCCGCGATGATTCGCCGCGCCACGTCCGGCCGGTCGAGATGCAGCGCCAGCGTGCAGCACAGTTCGTCGTAGGCGGTCGCATGGTTGTTCATCCGGTCGCCCTCGAACCGCCCTTCCTCGCTCGTGAGCAACCAGTCGAGATAGGCGTCGAGCCACGCGTCCATCGCACCGGCATCGGCGGCGCTCCAGTGTCCGGCCGCCGCGAGGAGCGCCAGCGCGCGCAGCAGGCCGACGAGACCGTGCGTGTCGATGATGCCCCAGCCGCTGCCGTCCCAAACACCGGGGATATGGCAGCCGTAGCGGAGATGCGGATTCATCCGCGTCGCCGGCTCGAGGAACCAGGTGCGCACCACCCGGCGGGCGCGCGCACCGGCGGCCTCGTCGCCCAAAAACCACGCCGCCTCGGCCAGCGTATCCACGGTCGCATAGAGCCGGCGCAGACGGTATCCGTCGTAGTCGCGGAACTCCGGGTTGATCTCCCCGTCGCGCGACACGTAGGGCAGTCCGTCCGTTGTAGCGGGATTGGGCCACCAATAGGGACCAAAACCGAGATAGTCGTGCGGATCGCCGCTCGGCGCCGGCTTCGGCTTGTCCAGCACACTCCACGGTCCCTCGCCCTGGGCTGACCGCGCCTCCTGCCGCAGCCGCTCCGCCAGCGGCCGCCACGCCGGTTCACCGGCCAGCAGGGCCGCCTGCAACCGCCGGTGCTCGCTCGTGATCCAGGACAAGGTGGTCATGCCCGCAGTGTAAGGGACCAAACCGCACGGCAACCCCAATTCAGCGTTCCAGTTGTCGCTTGCCCCGGGCGGACGCCGCGCAAGCGTAGGCGGGCAACACCCCGCCATGTCCTCCGCTTCCACCAGCCCCGCCCCGGTCAACGTCGTCTGCATGAAGTGGGGCGTGAAGTTCGGCACCGACTACGCCAACCGCCTCTACGCAATGGTGCGGCGCAACCTCCACCGCCCGTTTCGTTTTGTCTGTTTCACCGATTACGCCGAAGGGCTGCACCGCGGGATCGAGGCGCTGCCGCTGCCCGATGTGCGTTGGGGCTCCGAACACGGCGTCAACGCCCACGGCTGGCGCAAGGTCGGGCTCTTCGCCGCGGAGCTGGGCGACCTGCGCGGCCCCACGCTATTTCTCGATCTCGACGTGGTGATCGTGGACTCAATCGACCCGTTCTTCGACGTGCCCGGCGAGGTCGTCGTCATCAAGGACTACCGCCCGATCCGCATCCGCGGCGACTGGTTTGTGGGCAACACCTCGGCGCTGCGCTTCAACGTCGGCGCCCACCCGGAGGTGCTCGAGGAGTTCCGGCGCGACTTCCCCGCCATCTCCCGCCGCCTGCGCAACGAGCAGGAATTCCTCTCCCATCATTTCCACCGGCTCGGCCTCTTGCGCTATTGGCCGAAGCCCTGGTGCCCGAGCTTCAAGGCCAACTGTGTGGCCTTCGGACCGCTCTCCTATTTTTTCACCCCGAAAAAGCCGGCGGCTGCGCGCGTCGTCGTCTTCCACGGCCGGCCGCAACCCGAGCAGGCGCTCGTCGGCCAAGGCGGCAAACTTCTCCGCACCATTCGCCCCACCCCGTGGATCGCCGATTACTGGCACGACCGGGATCTGCCCTGAGGCCGGACTCAGGCAATGAGGTGTGGGTCAGCGCGCTGGCGCGCGCTCCGGTAACGCGCCCGCCAGCGGGCTGCCTACCCGGGCATCATTCGGTATTCCGGTTCTGCTGCTTCAGGATGGCCCCGACGTAATTGAGGATATCCGTGCGCCCCGCCTTCGTCTTTGCCGAACTCACCAACATGTCCGGCGGCGGGGCACGCCATGCCGTCAGGGCGGCGGCAAAGGTCCTGATGTTCGCCTGACCTTGGGCGGCCGATTGCTTGTCGGTCTTGGTGAAGATCAGCGCATACGGCACGGCGCATTGCTCCAGCCATTGCAAAAACTCCAGGTCCACCGCCTGCGGGGGCAAACGTGAATCGATGAGCACAAAGACCCGGCGCAGGTTGCGGCGCTTGGAGAGATAGTCCGCCACCGCGGCATTGAACTCCGCCCGGCGCTGCTTGCCCACCTTGGCGTAGCCGTAGCCCGGCAAATCCACGAGACACCACGCCCGGTTCAGGACGAAAAAATTGATGAGCTTGGTCTTGCCCGGCGTATCCGAGACCATGGCCAGCGCGCGGCGTTCCGTGAGCAGGTTGACCAGCGAGGACTTGCCGACATTGGAGCGGCCGATGAGCGCAAACTCGGGCAGCGCCCAAGCCGGACAGGACCGCAGATCGGGTGCGCTCACTTCAAATTCGGCGGATGTGATTTTCATAGTTGAAAGTTTGGCCCACGAGCCTGCACATCGCCAGCCCAGCGGCGACTCCTATCGGGGATCGCACCATGACGCGGATCCAAAGAAGCCGCAGACCCGGCTCGCGAAAGCCGACGATGGTAGGGGCGGTTATCCTTAACCGCCCGGTTCGGGCACCCCACGGGCCGTCAAGGATAACCGCCCCTACCGGTGCTGCCGCGCCCTGGAACCACGGCCCGGCCCCTTGTCCCGCGAGGCTCCATGGACTTTTCCGCCCATCAAATCTCGCCAGCCTGCTCCCGCGCCAAGGCTTCGCGGTAGCGGTCCTTCTTGCTCTTGCGGCGGCCTTTGATCCCGCCGGTTCCCGGGCCGGGCGGCGCCGTCGTTTCGGTAGGCTCGAAACCCTCGATCTGCTCCCGCACCAGGTTCAGCCGGTGGCGTTTCTCGATCAGCCGGAAATGCGCATGGGTTTCCGCGGTGATGAAGCTCACCGCCACACCCCGCGCCCCGGCCCGACCGGTGCGGCCGATACGGTGGGTGTAGTCCGTCGCCGACCGCGGCAAATCGAAATTTACCACCACCGGCAGGTCCACGATGTCGAGCCCGCGGGCGGCCAGATCGGTAGCGACCAAAACCTGCACCTTGGACGCCTTGAAATCCGCCAGCGCCTGCAAGCGCGCGCCCTGGCTGAGTTCGCCGTGCAAAGCCTTCGCCATAAGTCCCGCCCGCCGCAGTTTGTCGGCCACATGCTCGGTCGCGTATTTCGTCGCCACAAAGACCAGCACCCGCGTCCAGCCGTGCGTTTGGATCAAATGGCGCAACAACTGCGTGCGCCGCGGCGGATCCACCTCGATGGCGCGCTGTTCGATATCGGGCGCCGTCTCCGGCTCCACCGCGACCTCGATGCGCACCGGCTCACGCAGGAGCTTTTGCGCGAGCGCCTGCACCTCGGGCGGAAACGTTGCGGAAAACAGCAGGGTCTGTCGTTGCGCCGGGAGCAGGCCGGTGATCCGCGCGAGCTCTTCGGCAAACCCCAGCGCCAGCAGGCGGTCCGCCTCGTCCAGCACGAGGGTCGTCACGGCGGAGAGCGACACGGCGTTGTGATCCACGAGGTCCAGCAGCCGCCCGGGCGTCGCCACGATCACATCGGCCCCGCCACCCAATGCCATCATCTGCGGATTGATCGAGACGCCGCCATAAACCACCAGGGTCTTCAAGGGCGCCGCCAAAAACCGGCCGTAACGGCGAAACGATTCGCCGACCTGCACCGCCAGTTCGCGCGTCGGCACGAGCACCAGCACCCGGACCACACGTCCCGCCGGACGCCGGGTCGCGGCCAGTCGCTGCAGCAATGGCAGGGCAAAGGCCGCGGTCTTGCCCGAGCCGGTCTGCGCCGAGGCCCAGACATCGGACCCGCGCAGGATGGCCGGAATCGCCGCCGACTGGATCGGCGTGGGCTCGGTGTAGCCTTTCTCCACGACCGCCCGCAGCAACGGGACGGAAAGATTCAATGAATTGAATGCCACGGGGACGGGGAAAATGAGATCTCAACCCAACCGCACCACGATGGTCTGGCCGGCCACCGTGACCTGGTCCCCGGCCACCAGCTGTTTGCGCTTCCGTGTTTCGGGCGCGCCGTTAAGCAGCACCACGCCCTCGGCCACCAGTTGCTTCGCCGCACCGCCGCTGTCCGCCAGCCCGCCGAATTTGATGAACTGGCACAGCTCGATCGGCACTTCGCGAACGCTCACATCCCGCGGTGCGGAGGTTTTGTTTTGGCCCATGCGCCATGGTCACCGCCCTTCCCGCCCCGAGTCGAACTTACAATTCAGCCGGTTGTCCGGGCCGACCTTGCCACTTTTCCCGCCAGCGTCACGCTGCCGGGATGAACCAACCGCCCGAGGTGCTGTTTGCCGACGAGCATCTGCTCGCCCTCAACAAGCCGTCGGGCCTGCTCACCGAGGGCGGGGCGGACCGCGAGGAAGACCTGGAGCAGATCGCCACCCGGCTCACCGGCAAACCCTGCCGTGCCTGTCACCGGCTCGACCGGCTCACGAGCGGCGTGGTGCTGCTGCGGAAAAACAACCGCCACAGCGCCGCCCTCGCCGCGCTCTTTGCGGAGCACCGCGTGCGCAAGCTCTACTGGGCGCTCGTCGCGGGCCGCTGGCCGGCCGGGCTGCACAAAATCGAAACGCTCATCGCCCCGGCGGGTCCCGGCCGCTGGGCAAACGTCCCGGCGGACGGCCAACCGGCCGTCACCACCTGCCGGGTGCTCGGCCGCGCGCCCGCCGACACCGTCACTTGGCTGGAGCTGCTCTTGAAAACCGGCCGCACCCATCAGGCGCGGCTGCATTGTCTGCACGCCGGCCATCCCGTCCTCGGCGATCCGCTCTACGGCCAGGGCGCTCCGGCGGATTTTTTCGGGCTGCACGCGCGCGAGCTGCGTTTCCGTCATCCCGCGACGGCGGCCGAGCTGACCGTGGTCGCACCGCCGCCGCCGGCGTGGTCCGCCCCGCTCGAAACCTGCCGGGCCTGAGACCTCGCGGGATTTGCTTCCCGGGAAAATTGCGGCAGCTTGGCGCCATGCAACCCGCCGGACAGTTTCCCGATGAAAACAGCGCGGATGGCGAATTTGCGCGGCAGGAAGATGCGTTCCGCGACTGGGTGCGGCGCGACGGCTCCACCCCTTATGCACCCGAGCCCGGCCGTTATCATCTCTATGTGTCACTCGCCTGCCCATGGGCCCACCGCACGCTGATCGCCCGCCGCCTCCGCCGGTTGGAAACGGTGATCGGCGTGACCGTCTTGGACCCCGTGCGCGACGAGCGCGGCTGGGCCTTCCGCGCCGGCGACGGATTTTCGCACGACCCGGTCAACGGCTTCCAATTCCTCCGCGAGGCCTACCTGGCCAGCGACCCCGGGTTCCGTGGCCGCTGGACCGTGCCGGTGCTCTGGGACAAGCGGACCAAGCGCATCGTCAACAACTCCGAGGACGACCTCTGCCGGATGTTCAACGACGAGTTCGCCCCGGCCGAGCCGGGCGGCGAAGAACTCTTCTCCGCCGCGTTGGCTGCGGAACAGGCGACGCTGGACCGGCTCATCTACGAGACCGTAAACAACGGCGTCTATCGCGCCGGCTTCGCGACGAAGCAGACCGCCTACGAGCGGGCCGTGCGCCGGCTGTTCGCCACGCTCGACGAGCTGGAGCGGCGGCTGGCCCGCGCGCGTTTCCTGCTCGGCGCCGCGCCGGTCGAGACCGACTGGCGGCTGTTCTGCACCCTCGTGCGGTTCGACGCGGTTTACCACGGCCACTTCAAGTGCAACCTGCGCCGCATCGTGGACTATCCCAACCTCCAGGGCTACCTGCAGGACCTTTACCAGCGGCCCGGCATCGCGGAGACCGTCAACCTCGCCCACATCAAGGCGCACTACTACGTGACGCACACCGAGATCAACCCAACCGGAATCGTGCCCCTAGGCCCGGTGCTCGATCTCGCCGGACCGCACGGCCGCGGTTGAGGCGGCGCACTGGCAAATCGGCGCGAACCGGTTAGGCTCGCGGATGCTGCGACGATGCCGGCTCTTTTGCTTCTGGCTTATCCTGGCGGGCGGTGGCCACGCCGCGCCCGAGCTCACGGCGCCGGGCACCGTGATCATGTTGCGCCATGCGCACGCGCCGGGGACGGGCGACCCGGCCGGCTTCGACCTCGCGGATGCCCGCACCCAGCGCAACCTCGATGCGCGCGGCCGGACGCAGGCCCGTGAACTCGGCCGCCGGCTGCGTGCGGCCGGTTTGGCAGACGCACGGGTTTTCACCAGCGAATGGCACCGCTGCCGCGAGACGGCCGCCCTGCTCGCGCTGGGCCCGGTCGAAACCCTGCCGGCGCTCAATTCGTTTTTTGCCCGCCCGGACGACCGCGTCCGACTGATGGCCGCGCTGCACGACTGGCTCCGCACCCGGCCGCCCGATGCCGCCCCGGTGGTGCTGGTGACCCACCAGGTCAACATCACCGCCCTCACCGGCCATTACCCGGCGGATGCCAGCGGTGTGGTGTTGCAGCTCAACGGCACGGCGCAACCCCGCCGCGTCGGGCTCTTTCCGGCCGGGGAAGACTCAATGACACGATAATTTTTCCGGAAAATTGAAATCGGGCTTGCGCCGGGAAAATTAGTGGCGATGCGTAGCGGTGTTCGATGTCAGGACAGCACACGGTCGAGATCGTGATCAGAGTCAGACAGCGAGTGAGTGACGGTTCAGCGTCAGCTACTGCCCGAGGCGGTCGGTTTGAGCCACGTCAGTCAGGGGTCGGAATTTGAAGTGGCGGAGCCGCGACTGCCCGGGCCGCGGCGCGCTGCGCCGGTCGCGATCCAACCCAACCACAACCCGCGGGCCCGTTCGGGTCCGCCCAACCCGGAGATCATCGCCATGAACTTCCAGCAGCTCCTGCAGCAACGTGAAGCGCTCCAGCGCGAGGCCCGCCTCGCCAACCTCGCCTACGCCTACGAACGGCTCGGCATCTACGGCTCCCGCATCGCCCAAGCCGGGCTGCGCGGCGCCGCCACGCTCCGTCTGGCCGATCCGGACGCCGAGCAGCCCTGGCCGGCGCTCATTGCCCTGAACGGCAGCCAAGCGGTGATCGAGGAACACTTCACGGAGGAAGACATCGCCGAGTTCGCCGACATCGTGGCCTTCCTGACCGAGGACGACCGGCGCGTGATTGTTTTCGACTGGGAGGAACTGACCGCCCGGCTGCAGGCCGAGCTGCGGGCCGAACTGGAAGCCCACGGCGCCGCGCCGGGCGACGGGGTGCCGGCGCCGGAGGATTCCAACCGGCTCTCGCGCTGAGCGGCACCCGCAAGCCCGCCGGTGCGGGCTTGCGTGGTCGCCGGCGCCCAACCAGCTTTGCTTCATCATGGCCGACGGTGTGACCCGCCCCGCAACCACTCCTGTCTCGGAACAACGCAATGCACGCGGCGAATGGCGCCCGTCCTATCCCATCCGCTACGCGCCGCTGTTTACCCAGCCCTCAAACCTGAAGGCGATGGGCAAGTGGATCTTCGGCTGGCCGGGATTCCTGTGGCCGGTGAACCTCTCGCTGCTGCTGATCTCGGTCGTGTCGTGGTATCTCACGCAGCCGGACATCGCGCGCTGCACCACGTTTGAATTCGGCTGGATCGCGCAGATCTGGCTGCGCAACCAGGTGATGATGTGGCTCTATTACGGGTTCTTCCACTGGTGGCTCTACATGCGCAAGGGCGAGGGCCTGCGGAAAAAATACGATTCGCACTGGCCGGCGACCAAGAGCCGGCTGTTTCTGTTTGGCGACCAGGTTTACGACAATGTGTTCTGGACCGCCGGCGTGGCCGGGCTCATCTGGACGGGTTACGAGGTGGTCACGGTATGGCTCTACGCCAACGGCCATATCCCCTGGCTGATGTGGGCGGAGCATCCGGTGTGGTTCGTCGCGTGGTTCTTCATCATCCCGCTCTGGCGCGAGTTTCATTTCTACTGGGTGCACCGGCTCATCCACTGGAAACCGCTCTACAAGCACGTGCACTACCTGCACCACAAGAACAGCAACCCCAACGCGTGGTCCGGCATGGCCATGCACCCGGTCGAGACGATCCTCTACCTCAGCGTGTGCCTGATCCACTGGGTGGTGCCGTCGCACCCGATCCATTTTCTCTTCGACCTGCAGCACGCCGCGCTCGGCCCGGCCAACGGCCACCACGGCTACGAGGGCCCGATCATCAAGGACAAGGTCCCCACCGGTTCCTACTTCCACTACCTCCACCACCGCTACTTCGAGTGCAATTACGGCGAGAGCACGGTTCCGCTCGACCGGTGGTTCGGCACCTTCCGCGACGGCCTGCCCGACGGCGAAGGCTCGAAGCTGAAGGAAGAGCACAAGTTCTGAGCCGGACTCATGTAATCAGCGGTAGGTCAGCGCGCTGGCGCGCGCTCCGGTAAAGCGCCCGCAAGCGGGCTGCCTACCCGGGCATCATTTGGTTTAACGGTATGAGTCCAACTGCGGGCGGCTTCAGGCCGGCCGGCGGTTCAGGCGCGTGCCGGCGGCATAGCCCAGCCACACCGCGGTCAACGCGCCGGCGAGCGTGAGACTGGCGTAGAGCCCGGCGGCGGCAATCCGTCCGGCCTGCAGCAGCTCCAGGGTCTGCAGGCTTAAAAAAGAAAACGTCGTGAACCCGCCGCAAAATCCGGCCATCGCGCCGGCCCGCACCGCCGGTCCGCACGGCCAGCGTCCGCCCGCCACGGTGAGTGCGGCGAGGAGGCCGATGAGGAACGAACCGGCCACATTCACCGCCAGCACGCCGTGGGGGAACCCGTCTCCCAGCCAACTCAGCGCTGCCGTCCCCGCCAGCACGCGCACGACCCCGCCGACCCCGGCGCCGAGCGCGACGGCGAGAGCCAGCAAACGAGCGGAGGGCGCAGGCTTCGTCATGGACTTGATCCTCCGGCCAGCACCAGCCCGAGCCAGACCGCACCCAGGCAGAGGAAAAAGGAACCGGCGACATTCGCCGCCGCCCGTGGCCACGCGCCCGTTTGCAGCAGACTGAGTGTGTTGAGGGAGAAAGTGGACACCGTGGTGTAGCCGCCGAGCAGCCCATACATCAGGAACTGGCGGACCATCACCGCGTCGGCCGCCGCCTCCAAACGCACCCCGGCCACCAGGCCGATCACCAGTGCGCCGGAAACATTCACCGCCAGCGTGCCGAAGGGAAATCCGCCGCCCGTCCGCCGGTCCACCCACCCACCGAACAGATGCCGGGCCAGTCCGCCCAGCGCGCTGCCGGCGAAGGTCAGGAGAAGCATGGACCAGGAAGGCACGCGCCGGTTGTAGGCGAATCGCTTCCTTCGGCGATGCGAAAAACCGCGTCAAACCAAGCTCGCCCCGGCTGCGTTGTTGGGAAAGAATCCCCTGCATGGCCCCGCCCCGCGCCCCCAC